>Ga0210057_1001668_pt1 | contig 33126 bp, 25 predicted proteins | sample CryGeyCG2114_010_2_FD_183968 | JGI IMG/M metagenome (GOLD analysis project Ga0210057, IMG submission 183968) | Groundwater microbial communities from aquifer - Crystal Geyser CG10_big_fil_rev_8/21/14_0.10 (SPAdes) (version 2) | ecosystem: Environmental > Aquatic > Deep subsurface > Groundwater ... | reverse complement strand
TTTTCTCTAAGAACCATTTTACTCATAGGGGTCGATCGATATTGTGAACAAAAGGAATTCCCTGTTCCCGCGCCCATTTTTGGGCTTTTTTCTTCATTTCCCAGATTGGGTCTCTGATTAAAACTTTTGACTCCATGGGGTTATCTTCTACTTCCTTGCCATCTTGATAAACAATTCTTCCGTTGGCTGCGGGTTCTGCATGTTCTCCGATTTTTATCAGGGCGCGATATTCATCCCCTGTTTTAAAGATGCTAAGAATTATTTTGGGCATTTTGCCTCCTTTGAAAAAGTTACTATCTTAAATCTACCAAAACCCCCTACAAAAAGCAAGGGGTTATTTGAAAGCTTTTCTTAATTCCTCTTTGGCTTGGTTTAAGATCTTTTTTCTTTTTGGATTTAAATTCTTGCCGGCGCGGTTAATATAAAAATTAAGCATGGACATTGCCGACTGAAAGGGGGCGGCTTTTCTTCTATCGCTTAACTCTGCCGACATTTTCAAAGATAAGGCGATTTTCTTTGGGTTATTCCAAGTAAAAACGCCTCCTTCCAAATCCAAAGCATTGCTTTTTCTGGTCACCTCCCCAGACCAATATTTGGTTTCCTTTTTATTGCCCTGTTTTTTCATAAAAAACTTTTTCGTAGCGGTCAATCATGCGCTGGATGCTGAAATTTTGCTCGACATGCTTTCGGCAATCGGCTCGGTTTATTTTATCAATTTTTTTAACGGCATCAGCCATTTTTTCCAGCTTGTTATCCCTGATTATGAAACCGGTTTTTCCGTCTATAACTATTTCAGGAACTGACCCTCTATTAAAAGCAATCACCGGCGTGCCGCAAGCCATTGATTCGGTTAGCACTAAACCAAATGGTTCTTCCCATTGAATTGGTATTAAAGTGGCCTTAGCTTTTTGATAGTACTTAAAAAGTTTTTCTCGCGGCACAAAGCCAACATATTGAATTTTGTCATTAAGATACGGAGCAATTTTTTTATCCCAATAAGAACCTGTCACCGGAGGGCCGGCAATTAAAAGTTTTTCGCCGGTCATTTTGGCTACTTGAACAGCCTCGGCCACGCCTTTTTCTGGATAGAGATGACCCGTAAAAAATAAATAATTGTCATGACTCTTGGAAAATGGGAAGGCATCTAAATCAATGCCATTATAAATTGTAGCCGCATAATTTAAATGAGGAGCAGGTTTTCGTTGGGCGTCACTGATAGAGATATAATACTGGTTGGGGCTAGCGAACATGGAAAAAACCTCGGCCCGCCAAGGATAAATCGGGTCATGAAGAGTATAAAAAACAGGAATTTTAGTGTGGGAAAGGCCCAATGGAATGCTTCTGTCTGGCGGATGGATGTGGAGTAAATCATAATTGCCCTTTTCTGCCTCAGCAAACATCTTGGCAATGAGATACTGGTCCCAAAGATTAAAAATTTTATTAATCGCTGCGCCGCCTAAATTTGGCCCCTTGATAATCGCTTCGCCCCCTGACTGATTGAGGGCTTTTAGTCCAGCCGAAATGATTTTGGTTACCCTAACCTTTGTTCCTTCGGGGCCATAAAAATCAACTTGATGTCCTTTTTTGACCAAGCCCTCGCTCACCTCTATCGCAATGTCCATGGGAGCATAAATAATGCCCTTGGGCGGAGGAGTGGTGAAACGACCGGTTACCATTGTGGCAATGCGGAGCTTTTTTATTTTTTTAGACATAATTTGTAATAAAGTTTCTCGTAATTATCGACCATCTTTTCTTTACCAAATTTCTGCTCAACCCGTTTTCTAACATGAGTTCGGTCTATTGAATTAACTTTCTTCATTGCTTCCACTAATAAATCTATCTTACTATCGACAACAAAACCAGTCTTGCCGTTTTCTATCAATTCCGACATCGAACCTCGACGATAAGCGATAACCGGCGTACCGCAAGCCATTGCTTCCGCTACCACCAGCCCGAAAGGTTCTTCCCATTCAATCGGATAGAGCAAAGCTTTAGCAGGACCATAAAAATCGGATAATTGATTTTCCGTTAATTCGCCAACATATTTAATTTTTTTATTAAGATGTGGCTTGATAAACTTTCTAAAATATTTCTTCTGAGTCGGGTCAATGCGACCGGCTAAAAGTAGTTTTACCCCCATTTTTTCGGCAGCGGCAATTGCATTTTCCACGCCTTTGTGTTTGTTCATCCTGGCAATCCAAACAAAATGGTCGCCACCGACAGAATTAAATTTGAAATGACTTAAATCAATGCCGTTATAAATGACGCGGGCCCGTTCCTTGGGAAATTTGACCATTGCCTGATTACGGGCCGATTTACTGATCAAAACAATGTTCGTTCTTTTTGCTTCTTCTTTGAAAAGGCGCAAGCGGTCATCTTTGTTTGCGTCAGCGTTGGCTACGTAAAGCGGGTTGTGCATGGTGTGAAGAACCGGGGTTTTGGTCAATCCTTGAAAAAACAATGCCCATAAATCAAGATGGGAATGAATAATATCAAACTCTCCCCGATTAGCTATTTCGAACGCCTTAGATAGATTTCTTAAATTCCAAATTGGATTAGACCAAGAAATTTTTGCATCCAATAATGCCTTGTCAAAAACCGTAATTAACTTTGCTTTGGTTTTTGAGCCCGGCGCAGCAAAAAGTGTAACCCTGTGACCCCTTTCCGCCAAACCATCGCAAAGCATAGCAACAATTCTTTCAATCCCGCCATATTTTAAGGGAGGGATGGTAACCCAAAGCGGCGCTATTTGAGCTATCCTTAATTTTTTGTTATTTTTTGATAAGTTTTTCATAAACGCGAAGATAGTTTTCGGTCATTTTCTCCTTGGTAAAATAATCCTTAACTCTATTATAACATTTTTTTCTGTCGATTTTCTGAATCTTTTTTATTGCCTTAACAAAGCTACTAAATTTATTCGGCACCACAAACCCTGTCTCGCCGTCAATTACCAATTCTGGTGCCGAACCCATATTTGTGACAATAACCGGCGTGCCGCAAGCCATCGCTTCAATAATGAATAATCCAAAGGGCTCGCGCCATTGAATAGGAGCCAATAAGGCATAAGCATTCTCCAAAAAATTACTTTTAATATCCGGGCCTATTTCACCAATAAATTCAATTTGCTTACCATCAATTAATGGTTCGATTTCCTTTTTAAAATATTCCACATCGACTGCATCGATCTTAGCTGCTATCTTTAGCTTCATGCCAACTTTTTTGGCAACTTCGATGGCTATTTTTGGACCTTTTTCGGGTGAAATTCTTCCCAGAAATGCTAAATACTCACCAGGCCTATCAACAAAATTAAATGCCTTTAAATCAATTCCATTATAAACAGTGGCAACATAATTTAATTTCGGAAAAGGCTCTCGCTGGGCATTGCTTATTGAAACATAGGGCGCGCTTGAAAACGAACCGTATACAAATTGCTGATAAGCCACATCCAGTGGTCCGTGCAAAGTGGTCAATGTTGGTACTCGAAGATGGTGAGCAAAGGGAATGAACCGCCAGCCGATATGATTATGAATAATATCGGGTTTAATCTTCATTAATTCATCTACTACCCGACCGATGCCAATATATTTTAACGAATTTCGAACATTTATATCCGATGCCATTGGCTCCTTACGAATTGCGCGAGGAAATATAGGAACGAGCTGAGCCCTTGTCTTGGAATCACCAGATGCCAGTAAATATACTTTGTGGCCATAATCAATAAGCGTCTCAGCGAGATTGTAAACAACGAGTTCTGTGCCACCGTATTTTTCCGGCGGTACTGGTTCTTCAAATGGCGAAAGAAGTGCGATTTTCATAATCAGATTAAATAAAAGATTTATAAATATCGTCTATTTTTTCGGCGATATATTTCCAGGAATAATTTTCCAAAACATCTTGGTAGGCATTTTTTACCAAAAAAGCCGCCAGTTCTTGGGAGCGGTAAATTTGTAAAACTTTTTCTTTCAGGTCCAGGGGGTTTCGCGGCTCAAACAAAAGACCACTTTGGCCATCTTTAATCGTAAGTCTTAACCCACCCTTGCGAGAGGCTACAATCGGTATTTGGGAAGCCATTCCCTCCAAGGCAACAAGTCCGAAGGACTCGTAATAAGAAGGAATAACCAAAATATCGGCAGCCGAATAAAAAAGCGGTAAACGACCCTGGTCAACGCGACCGATAAAATGTACTCTGTCGCCCACGTTCTCTTCTTCGGCCTTTTTAAAAAGTCTTTGATACTCGTTCCAATCATCCTTGTTTTTTCTCAATCCAAAAATTCTTCCTCCAACGATTAAGGCTTTAACATTTGGGATATTTTCCTTAAGCAACCTAACAGCACTTATAAGGGTACCAACTCCTTTCCGCCATTCCAACCGTCCAACAAACAATAAAATAAAATCTTCTTTTGATAAACGCAGGGTTTCACGTGCTTTATTCCTGGATAGCGGCATAAATTCCCTTATATTAACTCCGCCTGGAATAACTGCAACTTTCTCCGGAGATGCGCCATAAAGAAGATTTAAATCTCTCTTTTCTGTATTGGCAAGAGAGATAATCAAAGAAGCCTCTTTAATGATTTTTTGCTCCATCGTAAAACGTTCTTCAAAAATCTTCTGTTCGTTGCTGGCCACGGCATATAACCGTTGGGTTTTAAAACGCACCCGCCCCAAAGAGTGAAAATTAACAATTAATGGTTTATTAAATTCCTTATGGGCCCGAAGCGCTATCCAGCCGCCGTCATAATGATGGCCGTGAAATATTTTATAGGGATTCTGTAAATTAATAAATTTTAAAAAGTTTTTATAAATTTCCGAAAAATGAGGGTGTAGTTGACCTTTCGGAATATAAACCGGCTTTCCGCCTTTTAACCTTATTACCCGCGAATTCTTACCTATTTTAGCAACTGTTTTCTTTTTGGAATCATCGAGGCGCGTAAAAACGTCAACTCTCCAACCCTGCTTATCCAAATTAACCACAAGATTACGAATATAAACATTCTGACCACCGCTTTCGCGGCTCCCGATAGCTGCTAATGGATCGGCATGAATGCTAAACATCGCTACCCGATTTTGTTCATTTTTATTACTCATAAAATTAATTAATACCGCCGTAATTTCTTGGTGGCACCGGAATCCAAAACGGAGCTAACTGGGCTATTTTTGTTTTTTTTCATTATATTTTTATTCTATCACAAAATCGGTCCGATGACCATCGCAACCGATTTTTTTAAAAACTGCGGGGGAAGGAGTCGAACCTTCATTTTCAGGTTCAAAGCCTGACGTGCGACCGTTACACCACCCCGCAATGTTATTTGGCTTCGCAAATTTCTACTGCCGCCAACTCTACCTCTATCTGCGGGAAGGAAGAACGTTTCATGCGATAGAGCGCTTCAATGAAAATCTCCAGCATTTTGGATAATTCCTGTAAAGAAAATTGTTCAGCTTGTTTTAAGGCGGTATTTAACTGTTCCTGGCTTAATTCTTCTTTTATTAATTTTGACAAATCTTTACTTACTCTAACCAGCAAAAGTTTTCTTGAATAATTTATCAATGACTCTACAAACTGGACTAAATCATAGCCCTGATTTACGAATTTGTCTATAAAAGTCAGGGCTTCGGAAGATTTTTTACTTGCCAATAAATCAATGAATTTTATGGCTAAATTGATGTCAACAATTCCCAGAATGTTCTCAATATCCTCAATCGTAATTTCTTTGTCTCCGGAAAAGGCAATTACCTGACCGAACATACTCTCGGCATCGCGCATATATCCTTCGGAATTCAAGGCGATAACCCGGAGGGCTTTTTCACTGACCTTGATTTTTTCTTTTTGAGCTATCATTTCCAATCTTTTGACAATATCGGGCAAAGAAAGTTTTCTGAAGTCGAATCTCTGGACTCTGGATAAAATCGTGGGCAGCATTTTATAGGGTTCGGTAGTAGCCAGGATGAAAATCACGTGGGCCGGCGGTTCTTCCAATGTCTTGAGCAAAGCATTAAATGCCTCTTTGGTCAACTGATGGGCTTCATCAATCACAAAAACCTTGAATTTGCTGCGACTGGGGGTAAATCTTACTCTTTCCCTTAATTCTCTTATTTCGTCAATTCCCCGATTGGAAGCAGCGTCAATTTCAATCAAATCCAAAGCCCGGCCATTCATAATTTCAAGGCAGGATTCGCATTTGTTGCAAGGCTCAAAACTGCTATTATCCAGACAGTTTACCGCTTTTGCCAAAAGCCGGGCAACCGTTGTTTTACCCGTTCCCCTTGGTCCGGCGAATAAATACGCATGCGCAACCTTGCCAGTTTTTAAGGCGCTGGTTAGAGTTTTTATTACGGGCTCCTGCCCGACAACCTCAGAAAATTTCTGGGGTCTATATTTACGATAAATTACCAGTTCCGTCATTTTCTTTTTTACCCTCAAAAACTATAAATTTGTATCCAAGGAAGTTCCAAATCAGAGATACGACCGTGGCTATGGCAGCGGCGATAATTCCCCATTGGTCGGAGTTTAAACCAGCCAAAGGATGGATGAATTTGAAAATAAAAGAAGCGATGCCGACGTTTATAAGAAATCCGATAATGGAAACCACGAGAAACTGGGTGAATTCTTTGCCCACGGCTTCGGTGGTCTTTCTTTTAAATGTCCAGAATTTATTCCAAACATAACTATTGGTAGTGGCAATAACAAAAGAAATTGCCTTAAATAGGGTGTAATATACAATAGTAACGGAAAAAACCTCAAACAAAGTCTTGCTCGAACTGATTCCGGAATTACGGGAGGCAAACATTAGAAAACTTAAAATTCCCCAATCAACCAAGGTATTAAGCCCGCCAACCAGAATAAATTTGGCAATCTGGGAAATAACGGCGATTTTTTTACTGATTATCAGGGCGACGTAAAGGAAAACCAGACAGGCAATCGGCAAAATTATCGGCAAAGCCCAATTAAGCGTTCCTGAAATTCTACCATACAATTCCGGATTTAGAAAGCCCTTTATTACGGCTAAAATTAGCCAGGAGGCAATCTCGCCCAAAACTAAAACCGCAATGATATCAGATTTTTTCATAATTTTAATTATTAATTATTAATTTTTATCTTAAATCGGGTGTCTCGGGCAGGATATCCGCGCCGCCAACATTGCTTTTTATCTTTGACCTCTCCTCGATTTCTTTTTCCACTACTTTCTTTTCTTGTCCGTATTTCAAACGCGAGAGCTCTTTTATTTTTTCCGCAATCTCGGAATTGATTTCGCTCCGTAAGGGAATTCTAATGTTAAACGGCGGGGTGGTCTGATTATTGACCAACAATTTGATGTAAGCATAAAAATTATCAATGTTCATCAAATCCCCCTGGGAAAAAGTCGGTTCGAACTGCTTTGCCAGAAACTCGGCGTCTTCGGCTCCCACCCGAAACGATATCATGCTTCCCACGTTGCCGAAAACCGCTTTTCTGATTTCGTCTTTCAGCTGACCGATAAATTGGTGAGCAATAATCAAATTCAGGCGATATTTTCTGGCTTCGGCCAAAATAGTGGAAATGCTGTCAGTGGTGAAATTCTGGAATTCGTCAATGTAAAGATAAAAATCTGGTCTGTGTTCTTCGGGCGCATCAACCCGGGAAAATGCGGCTATTAAAAGTTTGCCCACAATAATTAATCCCAACAAACTGCTGTTCACGTCGCCCAGTTTGCCCTTGGAAAGATTGGCTACAAAGATTTTCTTTTCATCCATTATTTTTCTGAAATCAAAAGCGCTTTTCTGCTGACAAATAATCGGCCGCATAACGTCGTTTGAGAGAAAAATATTGGTCTTACTGGTAATGTAAGGAACAATATTCGCCAATGCCGCCTCGCCTCCGGCTTTTTCCGCTTCTTTCAGCCAGAAATCCTTAACCACGCTGTTGTTGGTTCTGGAAAGTTTATGATGGCGAAATTCCTCATCTGCCAAAACCTTAGGCACTTCCAGAAGCGTTGAGCCGGATTCGGGATCATCCATTATCAGAAGCAGAGCATTCCTCATGTATTGCTCGAATATGGGACCGAATGCTTCGGGAATTGCTTCCCACAATTTTTTGAATATGCTTACCATTTCGTTGGCAAGAAACGTTTTTTGTTCAGGATGATTCGGGTCATATTCCAAAAGATTCAAACCCATAGGCCGGTCAATATCGGAAGGATTGAAATAAATTACATCGTCAATTCTTTTTTCCGGTATCAATCCAAGAATTTTTTCCGCTGTTTCGCCATGAGGGTCGATAAACGCCAAACCCCTGCCTTCTTTGATATCCTGCTTCATCATCTCAGTCATTAAAGTTGTTTTACCGGTTCCGGTCTGACCGATAATATAGAGGTGTCTTCTTCTGTCTTCGTCCATCATTCTGACAACCGTCTCTTCGCCGCGAAAAACGTTCTTACCCAGAACAACTCCTTCCTTGGGAAGGTTTGTTGGCGGACTGGATTCTTTGGCTTTTAACCATTTGAGTTTTGGAGAACTGATTATGCTTAAAGGAAAATGAAAGATGCTCGCTATTTCCTCGCTGTTCAGAATTATTCCCTCGCCGGGTCTGAACAAACGGAAAGAAAAATTAAAACAAAGTTTTTTCAGGGCTCCACCTTTTAGCTTTTTGAACTTCAAAGAATTTAAATTGGGCGAGGAAAATTGATGGAAGGCTCCTTCGGCGTGGGAAAGCAGTTGTTCGGCACGCTCCTCGGTTTTTGCCGAAAACATGAGCCGGATATTTGTCTGAAAACCGATTTTTGAGTTTTTGGCCTGCAAAAATTTTATTATTTCTTCGTCTGCGGGAGAAATTTTAGTTTGAATCTGGGACTGCTCCGGCTTCGGTTTCGGAGGCATTTTTCCGCTTAAGGCATCTTTGAAACTTAATCCCTGATTTATTTTTTTAATTATTGAAAGTCCTTCTTTATTCCAGTTTTTGCTTGCTGACTTCAAAACAATTTGGATTGTCCCGCCCTCGCCGACCTCTTCTATCTTGCTTAAAGCATTGGCAATGCTTTCCAGGGGATCGGTTTCCAATCCTTTGTAGGTTTTCAAAGGCAAGACGTTCCTTTTTTCCAATTTAAAAAACCCTCCGGCACAAAAACCCTCGGGATTAAAGATATTGTAGTCCTCGATTTTCTCCACCGTTGCCTTGGAATAAAAACCGTAAATCTGTTTTTCCAAAAATGCCTCATATTGTTTCGGGGCAGCCAGATAAAAACATATTTCCGAGCCCACGAAAGGAATTGCCAACTCCAAAACAACGTAGGGCTGACCATAAAAAATATTTTTAAAAAATCCCTTTTCTTTCAGGGAAGTTAAACTGGCTAAAAATTGCTCCATTACTGCAATTCTGTTCTTTTTGTCCTCAAGCGAAACCCCTTGTTCGACCTCCTTTGGTAATCTGATTAAAAACAAAGTCATATTCAAAGAACGCACAACCATTCCTTTGTTTTTTCTTTTCTCAAATACAAGAAATAAAATCAAAGACATCACCAAAAGTGCGATTACAAAGACAACAAGGAAAATAAACTCTTCTATGCTCATATTTTCTTCAGTTTTCCTTCTTCTACTAATTTATTATAAAGCTCATCCACCAAACTGTCGTGCAGTTCATCAAGCAGATACGGATTATCCAATCTTCGTGCCACTTCTATTGCGTGATCAACTCCCTTTTGAAAAACCAACTCAATCAACAACTGAATTTGTCTTTCCTTCGATTCAAGTCCTATTTCTTTTACCTTTTTTACAACGTGCGGCGCGGGCGACTCGGTGCTGATTTTTACCTGACCAATTCTTTCTTTAACTATTTCTCCAAGTATGTCTTTGTCGTGTCTTCCAAACTCCTGCTTCTCCGCCAGTTCCTGCTTTTTTTCAGCCAATCTTTTTTCCAATTCAAAAATTTCCTCGTGAATTTTGGGGACTTGTTCGATTTTTTGCGACTTGCCAACCATACCCTAAATATATCATATTTCTAAACTACTAACAAATATGGTAAAATATAATTAATGGACAAAACAAAGACGGTTTTACTTGTTATTTTAATTATGGCGATTGCCGTATTTTTGAGAGTTTGGCATTTAAATTCCATTCCGCCAGGCGTGTATCCCGACGAAGCCATGAACGGAAATAACGCCATCCAAGCCATTAAAACCAACGATTATAAGGTATACTATCCCGAAAACAACGGCCGAGAGGGCCTTTTTATCAATTTAGAGGCCCTTTCTTTTAAAATTTTCGGCATTCACGTCTGGTCCCTGAAATTAATTAGTGTCTTAGCCGGAATTTTGGCGGTTCTAGGTCTGTATTTTCTGACCAAAAAATTGTTCCAATCCATTAACATCGCTCTCCTGGCGATGTTTTTTATGACTGTCAGTTTCTGGCATATAAATTTTTCCCGCATCGCTTTTAGGGCAATCATGGTTCCTTTTCTTTTGGTTTGGTCTTTTTATTTTCTCTTCAAAGTCATGAATTTTCCGCCGGAAAAAAGAAAAAGATTTTCCTCCACATTATACCTGATACTTTCTGGGATTCTTCTTGGTCTAGGATTTCATACCTATATCGCTTTCAGAATGTCGGTAATTATTTTAATGGTTCCGCTTTTGGTTATTGTCCTGAAATTTTTCAAGGAATACAAAATCAGCGGCGGACTTTTCAACACTTTTTTCAAAAACGGTTTCTGGCAATATAAAATCTGGGCTTTTGCAATTATACTCGCGGCCTTACCCATGGGTCTTTATTTTTTGTACAATCCCCAGGATTTTATAGGCCGGGCCAGCGGGATTTCGGTCCTGGCACAAAAAAACCCCTTAAAAGCCGTAATTGAAAGCACAATTAAAACTTTGGGGATGTTCAATGTTGTCGGCGATAAAAACTGGCGTCATAATTTTTCCGGTTCTCCCCAACTTTATTGGCCTGTCGGCATTCTTTTTCTTATCGGAATTATCTCCTCCATCAAGGAATTTTTTAAATCCCTGAAAACGAAAACCGAGTCATGGGGTATTCATTTATTTCTGTTTGTTTGGTTTGGAGTAATGCTTTTGCCGGCTATTCTTACTGCCGAAGCATTGCCTCACGCCTTAAGAACAATCGGCGTTATCCCTGTCTGCTATATCTATGCTGCCTGGGGAGGATGGATTTTTTATAAATTCCTGGCAAAAGGGGTGAATAAAAAACTTCTGGTCATTGCCTCTTTAGTGTTTCTGATTCTCTGCGCTTACATTGGCTTTGACAAGTATTTTGTGGACTGGGCGCGCCAACCAGTGGTTGAATACGCCTTTGCCAAAGATTTCGTGGACATGGGAAAATATCTGAATCAATTACCGCCCGAAGTTTCCAGTTACGTAATCGTCAATCAATCCGGAGTATTGGTGCCGGTTCTTCAAAATGGTAAAATTAAGGATATACCCATGCCTGCGCAGACAATAATATTTATCCGGGCAATGAACAACGAAAATCGAACAACAATCTACTTACCACACGAGGAAATCGATAGCATCCAGGCAAAAGGAAAATTGGTGATAATTCCGCTCCAATACGATGCCGGGATATTCAAAAAACTGAAAGAAAAATACCCGCAAGGAAACGTCACGCAAAAAGAAAATTTCTGGGTATTCGAATTAAATGTCAAATAAAACATCCAATCTAATAGCTGTTTTGCTACTGCTTTTTATGTTTACGGTTGCTGTTGTAAGTATGAGCGGCGATTCTTTGACTATGGATGAACTGGCGCATATTCCGTCCGGTTATTCTTATTTGACCCAAAGAGATTACCGCCTGAATCCCGAACACCCACCTCTCTTAAAAGACTGGGCTACCCTCCCCTTGCTTTTTATGAAATTGAAATTCGATACTAATTTCGCTGGCTGGAAAAACGATATTAATGGCCAATGGGGAATGGGTTGGAAATTTATTTTCAACTCCGGAAACGATGCGGCAAAAATAATTTTCTGGTCAAGAATTCCGATGATTTTGATATTGATACTTCTGGGATTCTATGTTTTCCGCTGGGCAAAAGAATTGTTCGGTCCGAAAACCGCACTTTTCTCCTTGTTTTTATTCGCTTTTTCTCCCACTTTTATTGCCCACGGCCGCTATGTTACCACTGATGTAGGAGCAGCAACGGCTTTCTTTATTACTACTTATTATTTTGTTAAATGGCTGTCCGCCGAAGGCGGACAGGGACCATCAAATAAGAAAAACCTGATTATTGCCGGAATTGTTTTCGGTATTGCCCAATTGATAAAATTTTCTTTATTTCTGCTTATTCCTTATTTTGTTCTGCTTTTGCTTATCTGGATTTACATTAAATGGCGCGAGGGGAATAAATTCATAAAAACTTTCATAAACTATTGTCTGAAATTTATTCTGATTTTAGTCATCGGCTACATTATTGTTTACCCGATTTATCAATATCATGTTTTAAATTATCCACCAGAAAGACAGGTGCGAGATACGAAATTTATTACCAGATCTTTTATGATTCGACCCATAGCCAACCTGATTGTCTGGATGGCGGATAAACCGATTCTCAGGGCCTATGGTCAGTATTTATTCGGTCTTTCCATGGTCTTTCAGCGCGCTACCGGCGGAAACACGACTTTCTTTTTAGGAGAAGTTTCCGGCGCCGGATGGAAAAATTATTTTCCGGTCGTTTATGCCATAAAACCCCCTCTGGCTCTGCATATTTTTACCATTATCGCCCTCTTGTTTTTGGCTTGGCAGATTAATTTAAAGGTAATCCGATTACCTTTAGGTAATCGGATTACCCAAAAATTAAAAAACTATTTTCCAGAAATTGCCATGCTTATTTTCCTGGCTATTTACTGGTTCTTTACCATTCTAAGCAATCTCAATATTGGGGTGCGTCATATTCTACCCACTTTCCCCTTTGTCTATCTTTTAATTTCCGGCCAAATAAAAAGAATGTCTGAACATGCAAAAATAAAGAAAACATTATTCGTCGGATATTGGTCATTGGTTATTTTCTTGATGCTCTGGTACGCTCTTTCTTCGCTTTCTGTATTTCCCTATTATCTTACTCACTTTAATGAACTGGTGGGCGGTCCGAAAAATGGCTATCTTTACGCGACTGATTCCAATCTGGATTGGGGTCAGGATTTAAAAAGATTAAATAATTGGATTGAAAAATATAATAACTGCACCCAAATTCTATGCGATCCGTCTCAAAAACTTGGCTGTCCCTCCTATTGTTATAAAATATCCGATCCATTGCCACAACATGGAAAACCAATTGAAAAAATCTATGTTGACTATTTCGGTGGCTCGGATACTTACTATTATCTAAGAGATAAATACGAGCCCTGGCACGGCGACTGGAGTCCGGAACAAGCCAAAGGAAGCTGGCTGGCTATTTCCGCCACCTTTCTTCAAGGCGGCAGAGGCATGCCTGTTCCTGGATTTGACCAACCCACCGGCTATTATCTATGGCTCAATCAATATGAGCCCGTAACCGTAATCGGCAATTCGATTTTTGTGTATTATATTCCCAATTAAAAAACCAACAAATTTTCGTAAGCATTGCGCAGCCAAGCCCACCATTGAACTTGAATAACTACTAACAGAAGTATGGCTTGGCGAGCAATAGCAACGGCTGAGTAAGATATTATTTATCCATCATAGCCGATTGCGTGCTGAAGAAAATTTTGTTGGTTTTTTGTTCTCTTATTTATAATACACCCTGTTCTCAATCCTTAAATCCACATATTCTAAATTTTCCCTCTGATCTTTTATTTTTTCTTCCAAAACTCCTTTCAGGGCCGAGAGCTGCTCCTCGGCTTCTTTTTGTAAATTGAAGAGAATATACCATCCTTCGCTGGTTATTACTTTCATATCATCGGCTGGAAAAGACAGGACATCGAAATCCACCACCTTTAAATTTATTTCCGAAAGCAGAAATTCCTTTGTTTGAGATATGAAATTCATCGTCTTTTCTTCAAAAATATTCTCTCCGATTTTATAATCTCTTCCCGAATAATCTTTTATCAAAATAATCAAAGAACCGCTGGTCTGAAGCGCTTCCGCAAAAATTACCCCATGATTATCGATATAAAAACAATCTTTGGTTTGGTCTATTTCAATGTTTTTCTCTTGTATTTTCTCCGCCCGACAGACAATCCCGAATTCTTCCCGTTCCTTAATATTAATTTTAATTTCTCGCTTGATTAAATTCTTTTTCACCTCTAATTCCGAAATTAGGGGAATTTTTTTTAATAAATCGTTTTTGATTTTACTTTCATTGGCCAAAAAAATGTTCTGGTAATTTAAAACGCCTTTAATTTCTTCGGCATTAATCTCTTTATTGCCGGAGATTTCTACGCTTTTAATCTTAAATATCGGTAAAAACAAAAATCCGGCGACCAAAATTAAAAAAAGGGAACAGGTTAAAACGATTATTCCCAAAACTTTTTTGGTTTTCCTTTTTCTACGGTAAACCCTCATATCTTCTTAATTTTCGTATATTTTTGTAATGGCAAGGACACCTTTATGCTTCCGTCTTTTTGCTGATAATTTTCAATAATTGCAATAATCATTCTGCCCGTGGCAAAAGCCGTGCCATTTAAGGTATGCACAAAATTCATTTTCCCGTCTTTCGCTTTGTAGCGGATATTCAATCTTCTGGCCTGGAAATCAGTACAATTTGAGGTGGAGTGAGTTTCACGATAGCGATTTTCACTCGGCAGCCAGGCTTCGATATCGTATTTGGCTGCAGCCGGGTCGCCCAAATCACCAGTACACATCTCTACCACCCGATAAGGAATTTTTAACATTTGCATTAATTTTTCTTCCATTTTCAGGAAAAATTGGTGTTCTTGTTTGGATTTATCTGGATGGCAAAAGCTGAACATTTCTACTTTGTAAAACTGATGAACCCGAAAAATTCCTTTGGTGTCCTTACCGTAAGAACCAGCTTCTCTTCGAAAACAGGGTGAAAATGCCACATATCTTTTTGGTAATTCTTTTTCATTGAAAACCTCTTCCGCGTGCATCGGCCCGATTGACTGCTCGGAAGTGCCGACTAAAATCAAATCATCATCTCTTAAAAAATATATCTCTTCTTCTATTTTTGACTTTTGACTTTTGACTTTTGACTTTAAATAGCCCATTCCTTCCATCATCTTTGTTTTAATCATTACCGGTGGAATGACGGGTATAAATCCTTCTTTGGTTAGTGTATTAAAAGCCAATTGAATTAAAGATAATTCAAGCCGAACTGCTCCGCCTTTCAAATAACCAAAGCGCGTGCCGGAAATCTTGGCTGCCCGCTTCACATCGATAATATCCAATTTTTCGGCTAATTCCAGATAATCTTTCGGTTTAAAACTGAATTTCGGCTTCTTGCCAACTTCTCTGATAACTTTATTTTCTGTTTCGTCTTTGCCAATCGGCACGTCATCCAAGGGCAAATTGGGAATTTGTAAAAATAATTCATTGAATTCTTTTTCAATTTTTTCCAATTCCGGCTCCAGGTTTTTGATTTCTTCCTTCAGATTTTTGGCTTTGTCCATTTGTTCTTTCCCCAACTTTTTCTGATTAGCTTTCATTTGTTCAATTTCTTGAATCAATCCCCTTCTTTTTTTATCTAATTCCAAAATTTTATCAATATCAATATCAGCTCCCTTGTTTCGGATTGCTTTTTTAACTTTGTCTGGATTGTCTCTTATAATTTTTATATCTATCATGGTTTAATTTTCAATTTCTAATTTTCAATTTTCATTGAATGATACAATGAATCATTGTAAATTTATAATCCCAAATCATTGGAAATACTTTGCATTGCTTTTAGCCCAATTTCTATAAATTCTTTTAGATTTAAACCTAATAAGTCCTGACATTTGGAAATAATTTCCCGATTGGCGCCTCTGGCAAATCCTTTTACTTTAAAACGGTTTAAAACATTTTCAACTGTTAAATCTGCTATTTTTTTACTTGGAAGCACCAAAACCGAAGCAACAATCAATCCGGTCAAAGGATCGACGCAATATAATGCTTTTGCCATTTTGGTTTCGGGTTTAATTCCATGAATTTCATTGTGGGTTTTTACTGCTTCAACAATTTCTTTATCTAATCCCAATTTCTCCAATATCTCTGCGCCAATTATAGAATGTTTATCCGGGTCATTTTTTGTCTCTTCATAATCAACATCATGAAGCAAACCAGCCAATGCCCACTTATCAGATGACTCGCCAAACTTCCCTGCCAAATCCCTCATACACACTTCCGTAGCTAAACAATGTTTTACCAAATTCTGGTTTTGGATTTTTTCTTGAACTAATTTTATCGCTTCTTCTCTTGTCATATTTAGAAAAATAAGTGAGTCCGAAAAACCATCGGGATGGCAGTGGGATCATTAATGTAATTATAAAATGTAGGCGTGGTTTTGAGGACTTACTTATTTTTCGGACGCATTGTCGGAAATAAAATTATTTCCCTCAATGTTTTTGAGTTGGTTAATAAAACCGTTAATCTATCAATGCCAATTCCAATTCCCGCCGCCGGAGGCATGCCGTATTCCAGGGCTTCAATATAATCCTTATCAAACTGATGCGCTTCTTGACTACCTTTTTTTCTTTTGGCCTCTTGAGCTTTAAATCTTTCTGCTTGGTCAATCGGGCTATTAATTTCAGACCAACCATTGGCGATTTCCAAACCATTGGCAATTAGCTGAAATCTGGCCACTTTTTGGGACTTGCCCCGATGAATATCGGGGTCCAATTTCTTTGCCAATGGTGAAATGTCCACCGGGTGATGAATCACGAATGTCGGTTCTTTAATTTTTGCAAAAACTTCTTTATCGTTTTTTCTCGCCCCGTTAAATTGCTGCTTCGCAGCTCCCGCTTTGCGGGATTTAACGGGGTAAACCAATTTATCATACTCAGCTCTCTTAAACTTTCCTCCAAAAACTTTATTATCCAACGATTTCAATAATTTCTCAGTAAAATCCATCATTGTTTTATAATCCCAATAAGCAGTGTAAAATTCTAACATGGTGAATTCGGGATTATGCTCTCTATCCATGCCCTCGTTTCTGAAATTCCTGCCCAATTCATAAACTTTTTCAAATCCGCCAACCAATAATCTCTTCAAATAAAGCTCTGGGGCAATTCTTAAATATAAATCCATATTTAAGGCATTAAGATGGGTTTTGAAAGGACGAGCAATGGTGCCGCCAGCCATTGTTTGCAACATCGGGGTCTCCACTTCCAAAAATCCGTTTTCATCCAAAAATTTCCTGATTTTTTTAATGATTTCCGAACGCTTTACGAATTTGTCCCGAATTTCCTTGTTCAAAACCAAATCCAGATATCTTTTTCTGAATCTTTCCTCAACGTCTTCCAATCCATACCATTCGCTTGGCAAGGGTGACAAAGATTTACTGATAATTCGCCACTTTGAGACGCTAAGCGTCTTTTCGCCTTTCTTGGTTTTGAATAAATTTCCAGTTACTTCAACAAAATCACCGATGTCAATATTTTCCAAAAATAATTTATACTGCTTATCCCCTACTTTATCTTTTTTCAGATAAATCTGAATCTGGACTGTTCCGTCTTCAATATGACAAAATGTAGAGCCGCCGTGCTCTCTAATTGAGCGGATTCGCCCGACTAAAACTATTTTTTTATTCGTAAGCTTCCTGAAGGCGTCTAGCGCCTCTTTGTTCTTATGAGTACGCGAAACCTCGGCCGGATAGGGATTAATCCCAGCTTTTATCAAATTCTTCAGTTTCCTCAACCGGTTTTTTCTTATTTCTTCCAAATTTTTCATATCAATTTTATCATTATTTCTCTTCGCCTTTCATCGCGTCCTCAATGGCTTTACGAACTTCTTCTAAATTCGGCTCTTTTTTCTTTTTAAATGATTGTGGCTCTTGCTTGGTTGCTTCCCCCAATGAAATTCCTTTGGGAGTTTCTTTTTCCGTTACAATTTTAGGCGTAGCTTCTCTTGTTTTCTGCAGACACTCCGGACAATATACTGGTCTTACGCCGTCCGGCTGAAAAGAAACCCTGGTCTTTTTGCCGCACTGGGAACAAATTGCTTCATATCTTCTTTTTTTATCATCTTTTTCTGTTTGAACCGCCTCACTCCATTTAACCAGTTTATCCTCTATTTCTTTACGGGTTATGGTATAACGCTCACGGGAAATTTCGATTATTTTCTGCCGGTGCGATTTCTCCGGTATGGAAATTGGCGCCAAAGTAGTGGCGCTGAATGCCCGGGAAGCTGCTCCGTCAATCATCAGTTTCAGATAGATGTTATATTTGTCTAAATTAACCAAATCATCAATTGTAAATTCGGGAACAAACTCTTTCTCCAAAAATTCGGCATCCGATGCTCCAACCCTAAAGGCAACGAGGGTTCCGACGTTACCGAAAACCGCATCCCTTACTTTCGTATTTTTACCTTTGTCGGTCATCTGGTCAAGTTGGGCAATATATTGATGAGTCAAAATCAAGCAAAGATGATATTTTCTGGCTTCGGATAAAATATTGGCGAAAGATTCGGTAGCGAAGTTTTGAAATTCGTCAACGTAAAGATAAAAATCACGCCTTTCTTCCTCCGGGATATCCACTCTGCCCATTGCGGCCAATTGCAGTCTGGTGATTATTAATGCTCCCAAAAGATTGCTGGCATCCTCTCCTATTTTCCCCTTGGAAAGGTTGACGATTAAAATTTTACCCTCATCCATTATTTCTCGCATATCGATCGATGACCTTACTTGACCGATGATATTCCTGATCAAGGAACTGGAAATAAACTGACCGATTTTGTTTTGAATCGGCGCAACGGCTTCTTCCCTGAATCTGTCCGGATATTTGGCGAATTCGTTTATCCAAAAAGATTTGACGCTGGGATCGCTGATTTTCTCTATAACTTTTTGGCGATAATCTTTATCGGCCAGCATGCGGTTAATGCCAATTAATGTGCTACCAGGATACTCCAAAAGAGCCAACACGGTATTATAGGTAATATATTCCATGCGGGCGCTCCACATATCAAACCAAATCTTTTTGAAAACACCCACCAAGCCAGAGGCAACCAGATGACGTAATTCTGGAGAAACTTTTTCCATGATGTTGAAACTAATCGGATGCTCCAGATCAGCCGGATTGAAATAAATTACGTCATTAATCCGATTGGAAGGAACGAAATCAAGCATTTTCTCGGCAAATTCGCCGTGAGGGTCAACTACCGCTACTCCCCGACCCTCCTGAATATCTTGGATAGCCATATTTTCCAAAAGAACTGTTTTCCCCATACCGGTCTTACCGACAATATACATATGACGCCGGCGGTCATCCGGCTTAATACCAAATCTCGTTCGCTTATTGCGAAAATTTGTTTCAGCAAAAATTGTTATATCATTATTGTCCATAAATTTATTAAACTGTTGGGAGTCGAGAGGGTGGACCACCTTTTTTGGCCTCAATTCTCGGTATCCTTTCTACCTTAACATATTTTAAGGGAACGTGAAAAACTGTAGCCAATTCTTCGGTATTGAATACGAATCCTCTTTTAGGTCTGTGAAAAAGAAATTGTCTGTTTTTATAAAGTCTGACTATGTATCTTTTTTGACCCGGCTCCCGACGGTTTTTGAATATCTTGCTTCGACCTGGCGTAACCATTTTATTCGGCTTAAAACCATTAAGATTCTGGGTATTAAACTGTTTGAAAAATCCCCCAATTGCTGCGGTTTTATCTTTGGAAAAAATATCCTTATGCGCCCAGTAAAGTTCCCTAATCATTGTCCTGAAACCCAATTTGGCGATGTTGGCTTCTATGGCCGCTATTACCTCTTTCTGGCCTGGACTCATGTAAGCGGCCACGTTTTCTACTTTCTTCTCTTCTTCTTTTGTTTTGGTACTGGGGCCCAGGAAAAACTCCTTGATACCATCCATAAGCGCATTTGCCCAACCTCTAGTTTCTCGAACCACCAATAACTCTCCTTTGGCTGAACCTTTTACTTCTTTGCCGAGAATTTTTCCGACTAAGTTTTCACCTTCGGTTTTCCAATCATCACCAGTCGGACTAATCAAAATCTGCAGCCAAACATGTTCCTCGGGATTTAAACTGCTTAAAAACTCAAAAAGACCAGCAATGGGATCGGTTCTTTCTTCTATTTCTCTCTCTTGAAAGAAAAAGGGATAAGTTCTGATAGGATAGGCATCGGGTTGGGTTAAAATCAATTCCGTGCCCCAGGTATCATAATCCTTGTTGGGAATTCCTATTGGCAAATTATTAACATAATCCTGGACTTCGGCAATTTCCGCTTCCGAGTACTGAGCATAAATTTGTGATTCCACCAAGTTTCGATATTTTTCCGGGGTCCGGATATAAATATGAATCGCCCCGCCGTCGCCGACAATTTCTATGCTAAACCAGGTCGGAAATTCACCTTTCACATATTTATCTTTAAATTTAAGTTTCTTCTCTGTTGCGTGCAAACCACTAAAAATCTGCTCCATGGCTTTAGGACTTTTTACCGCTTCTCGGGGAAAATTTATTTCTAAAAGAGTCCATTCAAGGCTTTTCAAATATTCGGAGCGAATATAATTAAGCCAGACCATTCGTAAAATAAAAAAAAGAGCTAATGGTAACAAAATCCACCAATAGCCCAAAATCACTACCTTATAAATGTGTAAGATGTTAATCATTGATTGTTAAATCCTTAAATTGGTTTATATTTAAACCAAAATATATCTTCCATCTTCGAGCTTCTTTGTTTTCGGAGACCTCTGAAGGTTAAGCAATATAGTAGTGGGTCTAACCTGACGCTGAGACAAAACTGCTTTGAGAATTTCGTCTCTGGTCATCGGTTTTTTGTTCTCCCTCAGAATTCTTTCTATAACTTCTTCAACGGTTCCTGGCTGATATCCCCAATCGGCCAAGGCATAGGTGCCCCTTCCGGTTAATATGAAACGAGGATCTTTGATTAGTTCATTGTGAACCGTCTGGGTATATGCGGGACGGGAAGATATCCCGAGTTTATTTATTAGTTCCGTTATATCTCTAAAATGAAGGGGTTTCCCTTCTTTTTTAAGCACCAAGTAAGCTCTGTCTTTCACTCCCTGAGGGAAAATTTCAGGCCAATAAGATAAACCCAGTTCGTTAAATATGTTTTTGTTTATCTCCTTGGAAATATCCAGTATTACACAAAGCATTCTCTGGGGTAAATTAGGCTGTTTTCTTGAAAGAAAATCCAATAGTTCCGATTCGTTAAATACCCGTTTAGCTTTATTAAAATGGTCAACCAGAAAATCAACTACTTTTTCGGCTATAATTCGACTGGATAAATCGGTTGTCCAATAGGGATGAAAACGCTCATCGTTAATTACTCTTTGATAAGGGTCTCCGATGGTTAAAACCAGATAAAGCTGACCGCGCAAGGGATGTGGTTCAGTAGTATCGGTCAGGGCGCAATACATGTATTCTTCTCCCGCTAAATTACCGTGCTCATTAAAAAAACCATTCAAATGTTCAAAGATTGGTCCGAATATCTGTAAAACTCTTTCAGATTTCAAAATCCTGATACCGTTATCTTCTATTTGGCGAACTCTTTCTCTGGTTATGCCGTAAGTTTGGCCGATTGCTTCCAGGGTTTCACTTTTTCCGTTTTTGATGCCGAATCTTCGCTCAATCACGTCTCTAACCCTGGGATTGGTCAAATATAACAAAGCTTTTTCTATTTTATTATATAAAGCATTGGAAATTTTTAAATTCTTTTTGGCTGTTTTAATTTTTGTCATATTATTATTTTTCTTAGTAATTTAATTTTTATTATTTAAATTAATATATCATAGTAAAAAATCTATGTCAAGAGTTTTATCTTCTCTTTGACATCTCCCAGTCTACCAGTAAAAAAGAGGCCAAAAAAGAAGAATAAGCACCGCTGGCTATGCCCACGGTTAAGGCCAATATAAAATATCTGATTGTTGCCCCGCCAAAAATCAAAACCGCAAAAAGAACCAAAAGACTAGTTATGGTAGTATTTAAAGAACGAGCCAGTGTTTGTTTTAAACTCCGATCAACTAATTCATCAAAATTTTCTCGCTCCCTGAGACGAAGCAGATTTTCCCTGATTCGGTCATAAACCACGATTGTATCGTTAACCGAATAACCCAAAATAGTTAATAATGCCGCAACAAAAGTCAGACCAACGTCTACATTGAAGAAATGCCCCAAAAATGCGAAAAGCCCAGTGACAATCGTAATATCATGAAGTAGAGAGACCGCTGCTAAAATACCGTATTTATAGGATTTGACGACAAAAGAGGTTTTGCGAAAAGCCCAAGCCAAATAAAGTATCATAAAAATCTCAGCCAAAACAATACTGGTAACGGCTTTCTTTTTCAACTCACCGCCGATAACCGGACCGATTGATTCGAACCTAAGTTCCTCAACATCAAAATTATTTTTAAGAGTCGTCAGAACCCCTTGATGAGCATTCTCATCAATATTTTTCATTCTTAAAATAACGTTGTTTTCCTCGGTTGGCTGAACAACTATCTCGCCTAAATTTAAATCTTTAAGCGCATCCCTTATCTCCTGGTTACCGGGACGAGTTTGGTTGAATTGCAGTTCCATTAAGCTGCCGCCGTTAAATTCAATACCAAACTTAAGCCCCCACAAAAACAGGGCTGTAATACTGGCTATAACCAGTATTCCGGAAAAAATATAAAAGAATTTTCTACGATGAACGATAAACATATTTCAATAAAATACGGGTAATTACAATTGCGCTGAACATACTCATTAACACACCGATGAAAAGGGTCAAAGCGAACCCTTTAATCGAACCGCTGCTGAACTGATAAAGGATTACTGCCGTAGCTAGGGTGGTAATGTTTCCGTCACGAATGGCAGGCCAGGCTCTTTTGAATCCTTCGTCAATTGAAGACATAAAATCTCGACCCGCTTTTCTTTCTTCTTTCATTCTCTCAAATATCAAGACATTGGCATCAACCGCCATACCGATTGACAAAATAAAACCGGCAATACCCGCCAAAGTAAGGGTAACCGGGATAATTTTGAAAATCGCTAAGATTAAAATGATATAGAGCACCAGGGCTAAAACGGCCAAAAAGCCATTTTTGCGATAATAACCAATCATAAAAAGACCTACGGCAATTAAACCGATTATCCCTGCTTTTAGGCTTTTATCCAAAGAAGCTTTTCCCAGAGACGGACCAACGCTCTGTTGACTGATTAAATTAATGGGCACGGGTAAGGCGCCAGCATTCAGGCGTTCGGCCAATTGTTTCGCCTCCGCAAGCGTGAAATCGCCGGTGATTTGAGCCTTGCCTCCGCTGATTTCTTCCTGAACTCTGGGAGTGCTGATTGGCGCGCCATCCAGATAGATAGCCAATATTTTGCCAACATTGTTTTTGGTTAATTCGGCAAAAATTTTTGCGCCCTCATCGTTAAATTCCAAAACCACATGAGGTTTATTAGTGGTCGAATCAAAAGCCAGCTGGGCTTTATTTAAATAACGACCGGTCAAAGAAGTTGACTTGAAATAAGGGTCTAATTTTAGGGCTTCCTGATTGCCTTCTTCTCGGGCTTTTAAAATCTGGTCTGTTTCCGCCTGGTCTCGTTGTTCCTTGAATTCCAAATAAGGAGTAGCGCCAATCATATCTATGGCCTGATGAATATCGGTAACGCCCGGTAAATCGACAATCAAACGGTAAGAATCGCCGGCTTTGTTGACTTGAACAATTGGCTCGCCAACCCCGAAGAGGTTAACCCTTCTTTCGATTACGTCTCTTATACCGTCCATCGAGGCGTCTTTTTCGCCTGACTCGATATTCGAAAGATCGGCCTCGTAAATTAAGTGGGTACCACCCTGTAAATCCAGACCGAGTTTAAAAGTCAGATTATAGAAATGCGGCAAACCTAAAGAAATCTGGGAATTAAGCCAATCAACTCCCTTATCCCATAAAGCTGGGTAATCCAGACTTCCGGCCAAAATCGCCAAAATAAAAATCCCCAGCACAATCAGCCGGATTTTGTTTCTTTGACGACTTGATAATCCTGTTTTTTCTGTTTCTGATTTAGTTTTTTTGACGAACAAACCCATAATATTAAAAATCCTAAATCCTAATTTCTAATTTCTAAATTCACCCGCCTAAATTTTGCGAAGCAAAAATTGTGGCGGGCAGGAATCCAAAATCCAAAACATTAGCGTACAACAAAAGAATTTTTTTGTAAACCCTGCACCAAAAAATGGTACAGGGTAAAGATTATTTATCGTAACTCCAGTGCCACCATTCCAGAGCATAATTCTTGAAACCCGCTTTTTCTAAAACTCTTTTTAATAACTTTCTGTTTTTCTTTACCTTTTTTCCCAGGTGATTTAAATTTTTCTTTTTCTCAAAAAAATCAGTTGTTGCTTTTTTTGTCAAATCGTCGTGGTCAGTGCCCATATATAATTCATTGCCTTTTTTATCCACAATTGTCAGGTCAAATGAGCCACCTTTTCTATGTGTATCCAAGCGCTTTACTGATTTAACCAGTCCGCCGCTGAATTTAAAAATCAATTTCTCCAATCTACTTTTAGATAATTTGGGATGTAGTAGTTTTAATCTCCGCCTAAAACTCTTTATCATTTCAACTTGGACATCGTATGTCCTTTTCGCGTCCCAGATTTTAAAATTATATCCCTTTGGCAAAAATCGTTTTGCCTTGACCAATGCTTTCACAGCCGAATCCCGTGCTAAAATTTTCGAAAAATTACTCCATCCCCAAAAATAATATCTCGGTTCTATGATAAACCCATATTTTTTCACATCAACAAATTTTATTTTTGTTTTTCTATTTTCCATGGCACTTTTTATATTTCTTACCCGAACCGCACGGGCAGGGGTCATTACGACCAACTTTGCCCGCCGACTTACCCGCCGGAGTTCCGACTTTAGTCGGGACGAAGGCGGGTTTTTTTTGTTCGATTGGTCCACCTTTTAACTCTACTCCCAAGAGCATATTTACTATTGTGTCATTGATTTCGTCCATCATCTGACCGAACAATCTTCTACCCTCGTTTTTATATTCCACCAACGGATCTCTTTGTCCATAAGCGCGCAAACCTATTCCCTGCTTTAAGCATTCCATTGTTTCCAAATGCTCCATCCAGAACATATCAATTGTTCTCAACATTACGAATTTCTGCAAATTTCCAATGTCACTCTCCCCTATTTTTTCCATTTTTTCCTTGTATTTTTTCAGTTCTTCTTCGTCCATCAATTCTTCGACTTTCTTCTTCAATTCCTCGTCATTACCAAATAAAATATCTTTTCTCATTTTATAAATTGCTGTTCTCTGTTTGTTCATTACCTCATCGTATTCTAAAACATGATGACGGATGTCAAAGTTATAACCTTCAATCTTGGCTTGGGCTTTTTCAATGGCATTGGAAATCAGTTTATTTTGAATCGGCTGGTCTTCGGGAATTTTAAAGGTGTCCATCAAACTTTTTATCCGGTCTGAACCAAACCTCTGCATTAGCTCATCCTCTAAAGAAACAAAAAACTGACTGATGCCCGGATCCCCTTGACGACCGGAACGACCTCTCAACTGGTCGTCGATTCTTCTGGCCTCGTGTCTTTCTGTGCCAATTATAAGCAGGCCGCCGGCATCCTTTACCTTTTGAGCGTCGGGGGAATCTGACGGGTTACCGCCTAAAACTATGTCTACTCCCCGACCAGCCATATTAGTAGCCACAGTCACCGAACCCGGCTTACCTGCCTGAGCAATTATCTCTCCTTCTTCTTCGTGATTTTTGGCGTTTAAAATATTACAGGGAACACCTTCTCTTTTCAAAAGATTCCCCAGCAACTCGTTTTTTTCTATGGAAACTGTTCCTACCAAAACTGGCTCTCCTTTTTGACGGCACTCTTTTATTTTTTCAATCACCGCTTTAAATTTACCAGCTTCGGTTTTATAAACCAAATCAGACAGATCTTTACGAATCATTGGCTTATTGGTGGGAACAACAATTACATCTAATTTGTAAACCTTATCAAATTCTTCGGCATTGGTTATGGCGGTTCCGGTCATACCGGACAATTTTTTGTACATTCTGAAAAAATTCTGAAAAGTAATGGTGGCCAAAGTTTTGGATTCCTTTTGAACCTCGACGCCTTCTTTTGCCTCAATAGCCTGATGAAGTCCGCCAGAATAACGTCTGCCTGGCATTAATCTACCGGTAAAATCATCAACAATAATCACTTCGCCATTTTTAACGACATAATCCTTGTCTTTCCTGAATAAAACCTCCGCACGCAAGGCCTGTTCCAAGTGATGAATAATTTGAATGCTTTTTTCAGAATAAATATTTCCCATTCCTAAAATCTTTTCTATTTTATCCATTCCATCGTTGGTTAAAGTAACTGCGCGCATTTTCTCATCAATAGTGTAATCGATCTCTTTTTTTAATTGAGGAACGATTCTGGCAAATTTTTTATAAAGGTCAGCTGACTCTGTGTCTGGTGCCGAAATAATCAATGGGGTCCGCGCCTCGTCAATTAAAATACTGTCAACCTCATCTACTATCGCATAGTTAAACGGTCTTTGGACCAAATCGTCTTTACTGTAAAACATGTTGTCCCTGAGAAAATCAAATCCAAATTCATTATTGGTGCCATAAAGGATATCAGCTTGATACGCCTCCTTTCTTGATACTGGTCTTAAATAATCCTCAACTACCTTAAAGCCGCCCAATTCATCCCTGATTTTGTCTTTTTCTTCATTGCTGTATTCAGGGTCATAAATGTAGGCGGCATCATGCACAATGCAACCAGTAGACAACCCCAACGCATAATATATCTGTCCCATCCAGACCGTATCACGTCTGGCCAAATAATCGTTTACCGTTACCAGATGGGCGCCGTCACCGCTTAAAGCATTTAAATACAAGGGTAGGGTCGCGGCCAAAGTTTTCCCTTCTCCGGTTTTCATCTCTGCAATTTTTCCCTGATGAAGAACTATTCCGCCCAAAAACTGAACATCGAAATGCCGCTGACCCAATGTCCTTTTGGCCGCTTCGCGAACCGCAGCAAATGCCTCGGGTAAAATATCTTCTAATGTCTCGTCTTTCCCGAGTCGTTCTTTAAATTCTTTGCTTTTATTTTTTAATTCCTCATTAGAAAAACGCTCGAATTTTGATTCGAGCTTGTTTATTTCCTCAACAATTGGCTGAATTTTTTTTAAATACCTTTTATTCGGATCGCCAAACAGTTTTTCTAACATGTTTTTAAATTACCTACAAAGAAGTTTTGTCCGTTCCTTTGGGATACCAGTTTAGTTCTGATTTATTGATAATAAATACTGTTTCCGGTTTTCCGCCTTGGGTCAAGAAATTATCTGCTGTCATGTTTACCCAATGAAGTTTTCCTGTATCTTCGCCGATTACTTCCAAATAATAAACTTTGGGCGAATCGACGTAGCGATAATAATCGGAGGTAATAAATGCATCTCTGACCTGAGGGCTTACGGTTTTTACGGCTTTCCATCCGCCTAAATGACCGTACATATTGAAAATAATCGGATTAAGAAATAATCTTTTATAACCATATTGATTAATGATAAAAATGTCGAAATCACCTTCAGCCCTGATTAAATCTCCTTCCTTTAACCCGTAATCTTCGGGACGAGCCGTTGTCCCTGCCGGGTTTGATTCGGGTAGAGGTTGAAGCGGTGGCACGGGCCCCTGTAAAACCGTAGTAGCCACCGAAAGAACAAACGGCGTCATGGGGTTATTGCTGCTAAAGCCGCTTTTCTTAAATTGGTTAGAAATTATTACTGTTAATGATTCTACCTCATCTCTAAAATTCGGAATTTTAATGGTGCCTTTTTGATTTGCTAAACTTAGATAACCAATCATCGCTGGTTTTGAGGTATATTCAATAATATACAAGACATTAAAATTACCCCCATTAGTCGAACCCTCAAATTCTATTTCTAAATCCTTGGCAATGGTTCCAGTATCCTGTTTATTAATAAAGCGATACCAATAAGGAGCCCAGTCCTTAATATTTTGGGCAATACTAATAACGCTGGTTGAAACAATACTATAGGTTATGGGCGAAACATTAATAGTACCCTTAAGATAGGGATTCTTGTATCCGTAGCGACCATCGCTTAAAGATGTGTCATTTAAATAATTAGCAATTGTCCAGTTGTTAAAAATCTGAGAAAAACTAAAATTAAAACCCTTGGCTTTTGATGCCTCTTCAATGCTGAAGATGCCAACCTTACTGTTCTGAAGCATGGAAGAAAAAATATTTTCACCAAACTGCTCACTTAAATAATGTCCAAAAAGATTAACCGATGGATAATCAAAGCGGTCTGCTTGCCATTCAGTTAAAGAATCAAAAGGCCGAGCCAAAAAATCACTCACCCTTCGTTCCAAATTGGTTCCTGCGTATATATTGTCATAACCTGCTGCCGTAGGTGCGTATTCGCTCCGCAGTTCGTTCAACCAAACATCGTCTACAACCCCTTTTATTCTTTCCTTCAAATTCCAGGATATCAAATGCTGAAATTCATGGGCGATGAAACTATCAATTAAGGGATTATCAATTTGGGTAGCGTTAAGGTAAAGCATCTCTCTCTCATTAGAAGTACTCTCTATAGTTTTAGACGTTTCGTCTTTTGAATTAAAATAACCCCCAGCCGTAGTTTTAAGTTGTGTAAGAACAATAGTTATTTTGTCCTCATTATCAATGCCTGGCTTCCATTCAGAACCAAAAACACGGTGAAGAGCCGAATAGGTTATCGTATCAAAGTTCCTGGCCACATTATTAAGCGAATCGAGATATAAATTTTGTTGATTGGAAGAAAGTGTATTCCAATAGTCGTCCTCAGTATAAAAATATGCTCTATCGGAAACTCTTCTTAGAGTAGCTGAGATTTCGGTTCTGTCTCTTACATCATAAGAGGGGTCGACAAAAAATTTAACCTGATTACCCAGCTCAAAAGCTAAAACCTGAGAGTTGAGAAGAATAAAAATTCCTCCCGAAACCAACAGGGTCAACAGAAATCTTCTTTGTTTTCGAGTCAGACTCGATTTTAAAAAAGAAATCATACTAAATAAATTGTATCATAAATACTTAAAAATTGATACAAAAGGAGCCGGGAAAGTTAAACCTCAATACAACGTGTTGAGTAGGTACTTGTTCCCGACTCCTTTTATATCACGATTTCTGGTCGCAATATAGTTTTAGTATAGAATTTTTAAAATAAAGATGTCAATCCTTCAACAAGCTCAGAATAAATAGAAGAGAGACCTCGACAAAAGCCAGAGGTCTCACTTCCCGTCGTAAAAAGGTTTCCCTTGCGGGATTCCCTACTCAACGTATTTCTATCTTAGCAAATCAAAAATTACTTGTCAAGAGTTCTACTTGGGTAATGAATTTATAAACTTCTCTGCCTCGTCTTGGAATTTGGGGTCTATTTCGGCTGCTTTTAATGCTGTTGCTCTTGCCTTATCATAATCCCCTATTTTGGCATAAGCCGTGGCTAAAGAAGCATAAAGTTGAGGATTTTCAGGTTGTTCTTCAACCGCCATCTCGTAAAGCTCTACTATTCTGGGATAATTCCCGACCTTTTCATAAATATTTATCATCCGCATCATATCTACAATGCTGTTTTGGTAATCACCATAACCCATTTTTATAGCTTTTTCTATCCTGGAAACAGCTTCATCGTAATTTCCCGTTTGAGCGGCGGTTATACCGGAAAACCACCAAGAAAGAGCCACGCTGGGATTCAAATCCAAGGCGATTTTAAAACTTTCATACGCTTCATTATATTTTTTTTGAGATATTTGGGCCTGACCTAGCTCATACCAAATTCTAGGATTTTTTCTATTGAGATCGAGTGCCTTTCCAATGTACTCTTCAGAATTATTTCCTGCATCTTGTTCTTTATCAATTAAAAGAATATACATCCTGCCCACATAAAGATAAGGGGTGGTATCAAGCGGATACTTTTCTATATTCTTATCTACCTCATTAATCGCATAATGAAGCAGGGCTGGATCAAAATCTATGTTCTTCTGACGCTGAGATTCCACGACCTGAATCACAAATGTGGCTAATTTATGTCTTATTTCATAAGCGCCTTGAAGAGTTTTATAATTAATAGCTTCTTGATATTTATTAAATGCTTTCTGGGCATTGCTATCTCGACCAGCTAAAATTGCTCTGGTGCAGGCAAAGTTAGCTCGGGCTGGTTTTATATTAGTTTGATAAACAAGAATAGCTGCTAAAATCAATAGAATGGTTATCAATAAAATCGAAGGCGTTTTATCTACGTGTTTCTGCGTATTCTCCTGATGAACATCGGGAGACTCAATCTGCGTATATCTGCTTATATGGTTAATATAACCCAAAACCAAAAAGAATAAAAAGTAATTGGCAAAAGTATCGAAAATAAACAGATTCTGACCGAAATAAGCAATCAGCATCGCCATAATGACGCCAAAGGTTATTTGGTCTATGCTTTTTTCCTTAAATTTTTTGATAAGCAGATATAAAACAACGCCAAAAAGAAATAAATAGCTTATAAGTCCGACTATTCCCATGGTCGAGAGCATCTCCAAAACAACATTATGGGCCCTATCCCATATCGTCTCCGAACCCAAACCGGTAAAATGACGGGCATCAAAATATTTCATATGTAAATACATGAAATTCTCCGGACCCCAGCCCAATATGGGCTTCTCTTTCCAGCCCTTTATTGCGCTTGTCCAAGACCATAATCTGGTTTGAACCGTGGAAGTCCCCAGGGAAATATCCGTCACCCTGCTCAACCAGCTAATATTTCTAACCCACGGATGATTTTTGTTTAACCAAATTCCGATAACCAGAATTATAAAAATAATTATAGCTATTAATAAATAAACCTTGGCTTTTCTGTTCCTCGAAGCAAAAACGAAAAATAGCGCGAGAAGGAAAAGCGAACCGAAAAAGGCGATAATAGCCCCCCTGACTGCGGTCATCAATAATACCGGCGTACCCAAAATAACAACCGCCATAGAAAATCCTTTCTCCCAAAGGGGAGTATCTTTTCTCAATAAAAATAGAAGGGCCAGATAAAAAATAAATAAAAGATAACCGGCATAAAGAGCGGGATTACCTATAGTACCAATTATTCTCTCTCCGTGCTGCCAACCGACAAAGAAATTACCCAATCTCAAACGCTGACCATAGCCGAATAGAATCGAAAGAAGCCCCACGAAAACCGAGAGCTTCAAAACCTTATCCCAATCCTCTTTGCTTCTGATAATGCTGATTAAGATAATAAAATAAACCCAAAAATGTAAAAAACTGAAAATGCCCCCCATTCGTTCCAGGCTCCCCCAAAAACTGTTGTAAAAATTAACTCCGGTAAGCCCGGTAAAAAAATACAAGCCGGCGAAAACAGAAAAGCTTATCAAAATAAGCGTCCACTTTGGTCGATAATTCTTATTAATTACAATCAGGATAATATAAAAAACCGCCATTAACTCTACTAGTCCCCTAAAAATTACCATTTTCCCGAAATGAAATGGCGATAAATATTGGGAAAAAATTACCAGCGGCAAAAACAGAGAAATAAAAATTCCCCAACGGAGTATTTTTACATAAGTGGCGGATGTATCCATAATAATAATTTAATTCTATCCGATTTTTAAAGTCCTTGTCAACCAGAGATAAATATACTATCATTAAATTTATGAAAACCAAAAAGCTTATTTTGCTGATTGGGGATATAATTATTCTTTATGCTTCTTTGATTATCGCCCTTAGCATCCGCTATCGAGGTTTTGATTTTGGAATCTTTAAAGTTCATTTACTTCCTTTTTCAATAATTTATCTGGTTTGGCTGATAGTATTTTATATCAACAATCTCTACGAATTGGACATTGCCAAAAACAACATTGAATTTTCCTCTGCCCTGATTAGAGCGTTAATAATAAGCGGTTTAATTTCGATAGTGTTCTTCTATCTTGCTCCCAATTTTGCTTTCGGCGCGATTACTCCGAAAACCAATTTATTTCTGAATATCTTAGTTTTTATGGTTTTGTTCTACGGCTGGCGATTGCTTTTCAATTATCTTGCAGGTTCAATAAAATTGAAGTTAAATACTGCGATTATCGGCTATAATCCTCAAGCCATTGAATTAGCCAAAGAAATAATCAAAAATCCTCAATTGGGTTATAAATTAAAAATAATCATAAAAAACCACGAAGAAATAGATAAAACCGAATTACCTGAAGTTAAAATAACTCAGGGATTAAAACGCTTAAAAGAAACTTTGGAAGAAGAAAAAATTAATACCGCGGTAATTACTCCGGAAATTTATCAATCGCCTGATTTAATTCAAAACCTTTTTGAGTGTATTCGCTATAAAATTGATTTTATTAACCTTTCTGAATTTTATGAAAGCATAACCCAAAAGATTCCCTTAACAGCTATCAATCAAATTTGGTTTTTGGAAAATATCTCTCAAAGAGAAAGAGCTGCGTATGAAATTTTTAAAAGAATTTTTGATTTTATCTTTGCTTTTGCTTTTTTGATTATTTCGCTGCCGCTCTGGTTAATAATTTCTTTGATTATAAAATTTGAATCACCAGGGCCAATTTTCTATAAACAAACTAGAATTGGTCAAGAGGGTAAACCGTTTAAACTTGTCAAGTTCCGCTCAATGGTGAAAGACGCGGAAAAAGATGGACCAAAAATGGCGGAAGAGAACGATCCCCGGGTAACTAAATCTGGCAGATTTCTTAGAAAAACCAGATTAGATGAACTACCCCAACTTTGGAGCGTTATCAAAGGAAAAATGAGTTTTGTGGGACCGAGGGCGGAAAGACCTGAATTCCATCAAGAATTAAAATCAAAGATACCATTTTATCAAGAAAGATATTTAATAAAACCCGGGCTTTCCGGTTGGGCCCAAATTAAACACGGTTATAGTTCTTCAATTGAGGATAATTTTGAAAAAATTCAGCACGATCTTTATTATATTAAAAACCGTTCTTTTGTCTTGGATTTGAGTATCATTTTAAAAACAATTAATATAATCCTCCGCGGAGGCGGCCGCTAATAATTAATTCAAAAATTAAAATGCAAAATG
>Ga0210057_1001667_pt1 | contig 33127 bp, 30 predicted proteins | sample CryGeyCG2114_010_2_FD_183968 | JGI IMG/M metagenome (GOLD analysis project Ga0210057, IMG submission 183968) | Groundwater microbial communities from aquifer - Crystal Geyser CG10_big_fil_rev_8/21/14_0.10 (SPAdes) (version 2) | ecosystem: Environmental > Aquatic > Deep subsurface > Groundwater ... | reverse complement strand
GGAAAATCAACTACGATTGCTTCAATAGTAAACGAAATAAATATGAACCAGGCTGCAAACATTATTACTATTGAGGATCCAATAGAATATATTTATGGTAAAGGTAAGAGTATTATTTCCCAACGAGAAATTGGATCTGACACACACTCTTGGGATGAGTCATTAAGGAGCGCTTTGCGGCAAGATCCTGATGTTGTTGTAATTGGTGAAATGCGCGACTTTGAAAGTGTTTCATCGGCCATAACCATTGCCGAAACAGGGCATCTGGTCTTTTCAACTCTTCACACAAATTCTGCAGCACAAAGCGTTGACCGTATAATTGATGCTTTTCCGGAACACCAACAAAACCAAGTTAGAACACAACTTTCAGAAACTCTTGAAGGAATTATTTCCCAAAGGCTTATTCCAAGACTTGATGGAGGGAGAGTAGTTGCAACCGAAATACTTCTTGGAACAAATGCAGTTAAATCAAATATTCGCGATGGCAAGACTCACATGCTTGACTCTATTATCGAAAATTCTCAAGACGCGGGAATGATACCGCTTGAAGTTTCACTTGCAAATCTTGTAAAACAAGGACAGGTTGCTCTTGAAGTTGCACAACAATACGCGCTTAGGCAAGACTCCTTTATCCGGCTTATTGGTTAGTATGGAATTTATATACCACGCCATTGACAAAGATGGTAAAAAACAAACAGGTAAAATTGAAGCAAACAATGAAAAGGAAGTTCTTGATTTCCTTCGAACAAGCCAATCAACACCCCTTAAAATCGCAAAATTTGAAAAATCAAACTCTCCTATTTTTTCCTACTTCACAAAAGTAAAAACCGGAGATATTGTTCTTTTTACACGACAACTTTCATCAATGACCATGACTGGCCTCACGCTTGTTGAATCCTTGAATATCTTAAGAGAACAAAACAACAAACCCAAAATGCAGGAGGTTATAGTCGATATAATTTCTTCAATATCTGACGGAAGTAGTTTTTCCAAAGCACTGGAAGCACACAAAGAAGTTTTTTCAGACGTTTATATAGCTCTTATAAAAGCCGCTGAAAGCGGAGGTCTTCTTGACAAGGTTTTATTAAGACTTGCCGATAACATGGAAAAGTCAGAAGATTTAAAAAAGACTATCCGTTCCGCGCTCTTTTATCCAATTATTATTGTTTCTGGTGTTTTTGGTGTTATTGTTATTATGAATATTTTTGTAATTCCACAACTTGGGCAATTATATGAAAACCTTAATCTTCCTCTTCCGGCAACGACTAAAATTGTATTAGGTATTTCAAAACTCTTTACAACTTTCACGCCAATAATTTTAATTCTTATTGGACCGGCAATCTTCTTTATTAAAAGATTTACCAAAACAGACTTTGGAATAAAATTTACTAACAAGGTAAAAATAAAACTACCTGTTTTTGGGCAAATCTTTGTATTATCAACTCTTGATGAGATAACCCGTACTCTTTCTCTTCTTATCACATCAGGTACATCGATTATTGAAGCTTTAAATATCGCCGCAAATGTTGCAAACAATTATTACTACCGTCAAGCTGTAAAAAGCTCAGCGGCTCTCGTAGAAAAAGGGGTAACTATATCTGCGGCAATGCAATATCAAAATATTTTTCCTCCGCTTTTAGTACAAATGTTAAAAGTAGGAGAATCAACGGGAAAAATAGATGAAAGCCTTTTAAAAATGTCTGAATACTTTGAACGAGATTTAGATGCAAGAGTCAAGATGCTGACAACATCAATAGAACCTATTCTTATTATTGTCTTGGGTGTATCCGTAGCTTTCCTTATTATATCTGTAATCACACCTATTTACAGCCTAATTTCACAAATTCAATAACATCTTCTCTAGCTATAAAGCTAGAGTTCCCCTAAGGAAGATGTTTTCTTACTTCAATTCATCCCCGTTCTTAAAAGAACGGGGTTTTCTTGAAGGGCGAATAGGATAACTAATACAAACACTATCATCTTGACGAATTAGGCTTTTTTGACTTGCAAAATAATCTTTTTTTCTGCTACAATGGATAGTCTACAATGGCAAAACAACAAGATTACACAGCAAAAAATATCCAAGTTCTAGAAGGCCTAGAACCTGTTAGAAAACGCCCCGCAATGTACATCGGCTCAACAGATGTGATAGGTCTTCATGAGTGTCTTAGGGAAATAATTGATAATTCAGTTGATGAAAGTCTGGCTGGATCTGCAAAAAATATTTGGGTAATTCTTAATAAGGATAATTCGGCAACAGTTATTGACGATGGACGTGGTATCCCGGTAGATACTGTTGCGGGTTATAAAAAGTCTGCTCTTGAAATTGTCATGACAAAACTTCACGCGGGAGGAAAATTCGGAGGAGGCGCTTATAAGGTTTCAGGCGGTCTTCATGGAGTAGGAAGCTCTGTTGTCAATGCTTTATCGACCAAAATGTGGGTTGAAGTAAGACGCGAAGGAAAACTTCACCGGCAGGAATACGAAAAAGGCAAGCCTAAGTCAGATGTCGCGCAAATGAAATTTTCTGATTCATACCTTTTAGACCATGACATTCCAATGCTTGGAAATGTAACTTCGGGAACCGCAGTAACTTTTTATCCTGATGATAAAATTTTTCAAACAATAGAGTTTGACGACCATATGGTAATGAAAATGATAAGAGAACGAGCCTATATTGTTTCAAAGCTTTATTTTCATTTTTATGATATGCGACCCGAAACACCCAAAGAAACACATCTTTATTTTGAGGGAGGAATTATCTCGCTTGTTAAAAAACTTAACGAAAATAAAGAAACTGTTCATACTCCTGTGTATATCAAAAAGGAAGTAGATGACGTTTTGGTTGAAGTAGCGCTTCAATTCAACGACGGGATCGCCGAAAATCTTGAAAGTTTTGTAAACGTCATAAATACCGTTAACGGAGGAACTCATGTTACCGGATTCAGAATGGCGTTGACTCGTGCGATCAACGACTACGGTAAAAAAATCGGCGCTTTCAAAAGCGAAAACGATTCCATAACAGGAGATGATACCCGCGAAGGACTTTCAGCAGTTATTGCAATTAGAATGGAGCAGAACAATATTCAGTTTGAAGGTCAGACAAAAGGAAAACTCGGAAATTCTGAAATCCAACCTCTTGTTCAAGCAATTGTCAAAGAGGGTCTTGAAACTTTTTTTGAAGAAAATCCGTCTGAAGCACGAAGCATTTTAAATAAATGTTATCTTGCCGCTAAAGCAAGACTTGCCGCGAGAGCCGCAAAAGACGCAATACTTCGCAAGGGGGCGTTTGAAGGTGGATCGCTGCCGGGAAAATTGGCTGATTGTCAGGAAAAAGACCCAAGTATTTCAGAACTTTATATTGTTGAGGGAGATTCGGCAGGAGGGAGCGCCAAGCAGGGAAGGGATAGAAAATTCCAAGCAATTCTTCCGCTTGGAGGAAAAATTTTGAATACCGAAAGAGCGCGGCTTGACAAAATCGTGGAATTTGAATCTTTGAAAGATATGATAATTGCTCTGGGCATGGGAATAGGAGACAGCACAAATATTGAAAAACTTAGGTACCACCGGATTATTATTATGACTGATGCCGATGTAGACGGAGAACATATCGCAACTCTTCTTCTTACATTTTTTTACAGGCACATGAGAACAATTGTGGACGCAGGATATTTATATCTTGCAAAACCTCCTCTTTACAAGCTTTCATTTGGCAAAGAAGAACATTATATTTATTCAGATGATGAAAAAGACATTCTTTTAAAAGGTTCTGCAGGAAAAAATTATTCAATACAGAGATATAAAGGTCTTGGAGAAATGAATCCTGAACAGCTTTGGGAAACAACCATGAATCCGAAAAACAGAATTCTTATAAAAATAAATGTCGCGGATGCTGAAGAAGCAGACGCGGTCTTTACAATGCTTATGGGTGAAGAAGTCCCACCTCGAAAACACTTTATACAAGAAAATGCGAAGTTAGCCAATCTTGATATATAATTAGCCAATTTAGATATTTAATATGGAATCGAGAGAACAATTACAACAAAACGAGGGATGGTATTCGATAGTACCGACTGAAGAAATTCCTGAAGGCATAAACACGTGGGCGGTTGATGTTCTAGATGTCGGAAAGTTAACCGTAATTCTAGAAGATAAACCTGGAGGAGGATATGATAATAAAGCATTTGTTCTGAGCGGGGATGTACCTGGACTTGCAATTAATGGAGCTGAGTTGCATCGACAAGGTTTCAAAATATTAAAGGTTTCATTGGAGCCCTTCGGTTATAGATCTCAACAAGATACTGAAATTCGGTTGAGAGAATCGAGTTCCTGTTTTAGAAGCACCCTTTATAGCACAAATGGGGATAAACAGTTAAAACCACAGTACTGGTTTAATGCAAATGATAATGCTGAAAAACCCGACATGAGAGATATTATGGTAAGGCCTGAAAGAGACCAGCTAGAACAAATTCAGATTAGATTTCCTGAAGGAGGTGACGATTAATTTATGAAGTTAACAGCAGGGAAAAATGCACCAGAAGTTGTAAACGTCTTTATAGAGATTCCGAAAGGAACAAGTGTTAAGTATGAGCTTGATAAAGAAAGCGGAGTATTGTTTGTGGACAGATTTTCATCTACAGCAATGTTCTATCCGGCAAATTACGGTTATGTTCCAGCAACATTAAGCGAAGACGGGGATCCTGTCGACGTATTAGTTCTGTCCGAACAAGCAGTTGTTCCCGGAGTTGTAATTCCGTCAAAACCTATCGGAATGCTTGAAATGGAAGATGAATCAGGAATTGATGCAAAAATAATTGCGGTTCCGGCAGTAACAGGCGATGCATATTCAATATTTAACGATTTACCCGATGTTCCGGAAATTCTAAAAGCGCAAATTAGGCACTTTTTTGAAAATTATAAATCAATTGACAAAGGTAAGTGGGTAAAACTAAAAGACTGGAAAGGTCGAGAAACAGCAATTGAAGAAATCAGGAAAGGAATGGGTAAGAAGTAATTTTTAATTTTCAGTTTTCAATTTACAATAAATTTTCAATTTAAAATTGATTATTTAACAATTCAATGAAAATTGTAAATTAGAAATTGTAAATTTTATTAATATGAGTGAAATTGGAAAATTAGAACAGATTGATATAACAAATCAGGCGAAAAAAGCGTATCTTGACTACGCAATGAGCGTTATTGTTTCACGTGCACTGCCGGATGTAAGAGACGGACTAAAACCGGTACATCGAAGAATTCTTTTTGCAATGCATGAGATGGGTTTGAATCCCGCCGCAAAATATGCAAAGAGCGCAAAAATTGTCGGAGAAACAATGGGTAAATACCATCCGCACGGAGACATGGCAATTTATGATTCTCTTGTCCGCCTTGCGCAGGATTTTTCAATGCGATATCCATTGGTTGATGGTCAAGGAAACTTTGGTTCTATGGATGGCGACTCCGCCGCCGCAATGCGTTATACGGAAGCAAAACTTACTCACCTTGCTGTAGAGATGCTTTTTGATATTGAAAAAGATACCGTTGAATACATTCCCAATTTTGACGGAACTCTAAAAGAACCTGTTTATCTCCCATCAAAACTTCCGAATTTGCTTCTTATGGGAAGCGAAGGAATTGCAGTTGGCATGGCAACAAAAATTCCACCGCATAATCTGGGTGAAATAATTGACGCTGTAATTTTTACTATCAGCAATACAACTCACCAAAAAATTGAAGGGGCGCGTGTTCAAAAAGACGCCACCCAAATGACAGATGAAGAAATTCAACATTTAAAACCTTCTTTCTCGCTAACATCAGACGTTACGGTAGATCAGCTTTTGGAATTTGTTAAGGGACCCGATTTCCCTACTGGTGGTGCGATATTTGACATAAATGAAATTAAAAATGTTTATAGAACGGGTCGCGGGAAAATTCTAATTCGTGGAATTGCTGAAATTGAAGATATAGGTCAGGGCAAAAACGCAATTATAATCCGGGAACTCCCTTATCAAGTAAATAAATCTGTGCTTGTTGCGCGAATTGCAGAACTTGCAAAAGATAAAAAACTTGAAGGACTATCAGACCTTCGAGACGAATCGGACAGACAGGGAATTCGCATTGTCATAGAGTTAAAACGTGATGTTTCTCCGAGAAAAATTTTGAATAATTTGTTTAAGCTGACTTCCTTGCAAACGTCTTTCCCCGCAAACATAGTTGCCTTGGTTGACGGAGTGCCGAGAACCTTAAATCTTAAAGTTATGCTTGATGAATATATTTATCATCGCTTTACCGTCATTACACGCAGAAGTGAATTTGAGCTCAAACAAGCAAAAGCAAGACTTCATATATTAGATGGGCTTATTATCGCGGTCAACAATATAGACGAAATTGTTGAAATTATTAAAAAGTCAAAAAATGTTGATGAGGCAAGGACAAAACTTATCACAAGATTTAAGCTCTCAGAAATTCAGGCTAATGCAATTCTTGACATGCAGCTGAGACGTCTTACGGGTCTTGAGAGGGAAAAATTGGAGGATGAATGGAAAATGACCAAAGAGTTAATAGATTATATTGAAGAACTTCTAACAAATCCTAAAAAAATGCTTCAGGTAGTCGGTGACGAATTGAAAAAAATAAAAGAGAAATACGCTGATGCAAGACGAACCCGCGTTTACAAATCAAAGGTTGACGAATTTTCAGAAGAAGATCTTATTCAAAACGAACCGACTGTTATTACTATTACGCAAACCGGATATATCAAACGCCAAAGCATGGCAAGCTTTAAAACCCAAGCTCGCGGCGGCAAAGGAGTACGCGGCATGACAACAAAAGAAGAAGACGCGATAGACCATATACTTTACGCGCAAACTCACGATTTTATACTTTTTTTCACAAACCTTGGAAAAGTATACCAAACAAGGGTTTATGAAATGGCCGAAGCTTCCCGCGTTTCAAAAGGACAAGCGATTGTAAATTTGCTCGACATAACTCAAGGCGAAAAAATCCAAAGCATTTTGACATACAATCCAAAAGAAAAAGCCGCAAACACGTATATTTTTCTGGCAACCAAAAAAGGGGTGATTAAGAAAACAAAAATTGACGATTTCAAAAATATAAGACGGGGTGGAATAATTGCAATAAAGATTGATAAAGACGATGCGCTTGAATGGGCAAAACTTTCAAGCGGGGAAGATGATATCCTTCTTATTACCAAAAACGGAAAAATAATTTGCTTTAATGAAAAACAAGTTCGTTCTACGGGAAGATCAAGTCAAGGAGTCCGCGGAATAAAACTTATCGGAGATGATGTAGTAGTTGGTCTAGATCTTATTTCAGGAGGAGGTAAAACAGCCGAACTTTTGGTAATTGCAGAAAATGGTCTTGGCAAAAGAACTAAAGTTTCAGAAGTAAGAAATCAAAAACGAGGAGGGCAGGGAGTCCGCGTCGCACACATTTCTGAAAAAACAGGAAAGCTTGTATTCTCAAATGTTTTGGAAAAAGAAAACCGAGAAGTAATAATAACATCCAAAAAAGGGCAGGTTGTAAAAATTCCTCTTTCTTCAACACCGCTTTTATCGCGCAATGCGCAAGGCGTAATCTTGATGAGATTTTCTGACAAGTCGGATAAAGTCGCATCCGCAACAACACTCGGTGGACAAGAATAGCACCTTTCTAAACATCTTCAAATCTTTCATTTTGATATAATTAGCTCCATGGTTATAAGCGGAAGAGAATTGGCAAAACCTATCATTGCAAAAATAAAAGAAGACGTAGAAAAACTTGCTAACAAAAAAGTCTTTCCAAAAATTGCAATTATAACTCTTGGATCCGAAGAATCTTGGGCAACTTATGTAGGACAGAAACTAAAACTGGCAGACACGCTTGGCATCAAAACGGAACTAATAAATTTATCTGTTGACGAACCAGAAAAGTTACTACTAAAAACTATTCGTCGATTAAACAATGACAGTACGATACACGGAATAATTGTCCAACGCCCAATGCCAAAAAATATAAACTCTAAAAATGTAATTTCGGGAATTTTAAAAGAGAAGGATATTGATGGGTTTAGATATGATTCTTTATATAAAGTACCTGTTTGGCTGGCTGTGATAGATATTATCACTCATGCACTTCAGGTGACAACACGCACAAAGTTACAAGTTAGCCTGTTAAATCAATCTATTTTGATACTTGGCAAAGGCGAAACAGCAGGCATGCCGGTTATTCGTGAGCTACTCTCACTTGGCCTTGATCCAATTGTAGTTGACAGCAAAACAAAAAATAAAAATGACTTATTAAAAAAGGCGGACATTATTGTAACAGCTGTTGGTAAAAAACTTGTTAAAAAAGAAGTCCTCAAGCCCGGAGTTATACTAATCGGCATAGGGATTTACAGAAATGATAAAGGAAAACTTGTAGGCGATTATGATGAAGATGAAATCCAAAATGTTGCCTCGTACTATACGCCAACTCCCGGCGGAGTAGGACCGCTTAACCTTGCGTACTTATTCAGCAATTTGATTGAAGCTGCAAAAAAGCAAGCCTCTTAAAACTCCAGAAGCTCTGATAACTTAACAAACTCAAATCCTTTATTCTTTAATTGTTCAATAATTTCAAAAAGTGTATCAGCGGTCCTAGGAGCATTTGGCGCACCGTTCATATGCAAAACAATAATAGAACCGTTTGTCGTTTTATCAATCACATTTCGCTTTATGCTTTCTGCATTGTAATTAAATCCATCTCCGCCTACGACATCCCAAGCTACAACAACAAGACCTTCGCTTTCCGCAACATTAACATCTTTTTGAGAATAGCATCCACCTGGAAAGCGGAAGAAAATTCCCTCAACGCCCGCAACAGATTTTAATAATTTCTGCGTAAGCCTTATTTCTTTTCTTGCTCCATCTTTTGCAATTTGTGAAAGTCCGTAGCAATAACCATAAAATGCAGGATGAGAATATGAATGATTTGCTAATTCAAAAAGAGGATTTTTTGCAAGAATTTTTGCGTCTTCAGGATAATTTTCTATCCACAAACCAGTTAGAAATAATGTTGCTTGTGTATTTGTTTTCTGCAAAATATAGGTAATCCTTCTGTCGTAAGCTCCTTTTGATACTCTCGAAATAATATTTTGCCGCATTGAATAAGTCATATCGGCATCAAAAGTTAGAGCTATTTTTTTTGTCTTCCTGCTTCCGCTAAAAACAACAGGAACAAGATTTGAGTCTCCTGTTTTTTTCAAAATTTTCCAGAGCCGGCGGTTAAAAATTCCTCCTCCTCTTGAATATTCATCAAAAGTAAAAATTGTAGAATTATTTTTTTGTGCACTATATTTGTTAATAAATTGCACCACAAGGAATCCAAAAATTACAATTGCAAGTAAAAAATATACATGCCGGAAAGTTTCTTTTTTGGAAACCAATAATTTCCTGTGGATTGTTTTTTTCTTTTTTTTCACGGTTATAGACGGTTATAGAATTGTAAAGATAAAATTTATAAAAAGCAATTTACCGGAGTGTGTTAAAAATGTCAGAATTATTTCCCTCGTATCCAAGCGCCCAAAAAGCAACTCCTCCCAACTTTGTTTCTTTTACAAAATTGATTTTTTCGCCAATAGATTTTTTGTCTTCATAATAAACTTGCTTTAATACATTATTCTCTTTATAAGAAAACCATGGAGAACGTGCCTTTTCATCCCACGATGAAGAAATTGAAGCATTTTCAGAGAGAAGCTTTAATATTCGTTTGTACGTTGCAACTGCGCCTTTTTTTCCAACCACAGAACTTTTAGGACGAGCGTCCAGAGTTTCCCATTCATATCCGTAAAGCGGAATTCCAAGAACTAGTTTTTCAAAAGGAACTTTGTTGACAAAATATTCAACAGATTCCCGAATAGTATGATCATTTACCTCACCATCAATTGGTGCAGCAGGACCGGCCCAAACTGATTTCGCAGTCCGGTAGTCATATCCCATGAGAATAATAAAATCGAACACATCACCTAACGTCCGAACATCATAAAAATCTTTTTTTTCTGTTATCCTGCCGGAAACATCAAACGAAAGAGAAAATGACGGATAATAAATTCTAAGCCTGCTGTTTACTTTTTTAAAAAAATCCGATAGAGCAGATGACGAAGGAATGCTAGTGCCTTGTTGATACTCAAAATCAAAATTTATTCCGTCAAGTTCGTTTTCCTTAATAAGACTTTCTGTTTGATAAATAAAATTTTCAGTAGCAGATGTGTTTTGTATCAAGTAATTAATAGAAGCATTATCAAAATTTGTAAGAGCAAGAATAATTTTTGTTCCGGATTTTTGAGCATCATTTTTTATGGAAGAGAACTTTTTTGAATTAAACATTTGCCATTCGGGTCCTCTTTTTAAAATATCTCCATTTTTATCAACAGCAAGTCCAAAGTAAATAATTTTAGTAAAATTTTGGGGTAAAACTTCGTAATCACCCGAAAGATTCCAATATGGCAAAAAGCCAATAATTTCATTTACTTTATTTTCTTTGGGGATTGGAGAAGCTTTTTTCACTTCGTCTTTAGAAATATTTTGTATAGCATCATTTTTAAAACTTAAAAAAATAAAAATAGCTATAGAGAGACCGGCACAAAATAGAAAAATAAAAATAACTGAAATTCTTTTCATCTTTTAATTATACCAAAGCAACACTATTATAAGCTTGACTCGGACAAAACACACAAGTACAATTAGAACATTCGTTATTTTATGAAATACAAAATTACAGTAGGAATTGTTTTTTTTATTCTTGTTGTTATTCTCCTTCTAATTTTTATACCAAAAACTAAATATCCTAAAAAAAATTCGCAAGAACCGCAAGTTTTGGAAGAAGTAACAGAAATAAATCCATTGATGATTTCTGCAATGCGAAAGAAAAATTACCCCGGAAGTCAAATTCAAATTGAGGAAACTCTTGCTTCCGGAAGCAACTATAAACAATACATCGCTTCTTATCTCTCTGAAGGATTAAAAATCTACGGACTTCTTACCATACCAGACAGTGACAAACCGAAAGAAGGTTTTCCTGCAATTATTTTTAATCACGGATATATTCCTCCGGAAGAGTACAGAACAACCGAAAGATACGTTGCGTACGTTGACGGTTTTGCAAGAAACGGATACGTTGTTTTTAAACCTGATTACCGAGGACACGGAAACTCCGAAGGAAAACCGGAAGGTGCGTATTATTCTCCGGCGTATACAACAGATGTACTAAATGCATTGTCTTCTGTAAAAAAACTTAAAGAAGTAAATCCTCAAAAAATAGGCATGTGGGGCCATTCACTTGGTGGCAACATTACCATGCGTATAATGGTTATAGACCGTGACATAAAAGCCGGGGTTATTTGGTCAGGGGTTGTAGGAACATATGACGATATGCTGACACGATGGGTACGCGCTGTTCCGTTCAGGCCTTCAACAAGCGAGGCGCAAGCGCACGTTACAAGCATAAGAAAGCAGCTTGTGGAAAAATACGGAAATCCTTCTCAAAACTCTCCGTTCTGGAAATCAATTGACCCTCATTATTTTTTAAACGATATCTCCGGTCCGATAGAACTCCATCACGGTTTAGCGGATGAAGAAGTACCTTTGTCATTTTCCAAAAGCTTTTATGATGATTTAAAGAAAGCTGGAAAAACTGTCGAGCTTTATACTTATGAAGGGGCAGACCACAATTTATCTCAAGGATTTAGTCTTGCCATGCAACGTTCGGTGGAATTTTTTGAAAAGTATTTAAAAAAATAATCTTTATTTAAGCCTTATCCCGTTTATCAAATAGCTTCCAGCTTCGCCAGCCGGGCACAACTTGTAAGGTAGCCTGAATTAGCAATCCCTTCTTCACATTCAGCATGCCATAGGTTATAATCCTTTCCATGTCAATTGAAGAATGGAATTTATATAAAACCGGTGAAAGAAATCCGGCAGATATTCGATATGAATCAAGATATTTATTGGTTGGAATTATTAATAGAGAATTAGCCGTAAAGATACATGGAGAAAAACCGGCAGAAGAATACCAGAATGATTTAGATATTCTTGTCTCCCACCATAATACAGGAGCAGATTGTGCATCTTATGATTACTTTGAACAATATGCTCCAAAACTTCAGAATGCACTTTGCGCAATTATGTTTAACTCCAGAGTAGAATTTAGCGCAAAAGTATTCAATAATCTTTTGAGCGCTGTGAAACCAAACAAAAAACTAAAAAAAGAAATACCGGTAACAAATCGCTCATTAACACTGGATGGCAGATATGATGATATTTTTGCCTTTGCACTAAAACAGCTTATTAGTGCCGGAGAAGCGGGAGTAGTAAAAGCTTGCAACGATATTCTTTCATCGCTTGAACGAGAAGATGTTCCGCTTTTAGGTTTTTCTGATACTGTTGCAGCAAGAATGGCAAACGGAACGCATACGCCGGACGGAAGACTATTTTATTTATTACCTACAAAAATACCAAATATTGACGCAAAATATTTATATTCACCAGGACATCAATATCCGACTGTTTCGCTTGTTGTAAAACCGTTTGATCAGGGTTAAAGTTAATCGAACTAAATATTATTTAATCTATATATTAAAAGTTATGACAGCAGAAAATAGTCCAAAAGATTTATTAACAATTGAAAGAAAAGCGTCAGCATACAGTGCAAAAAGAAAAGTTTTAAGAGCTGTTTGGAATGATGTTCCTATTTATTCAAACACCGCGTTTGGAGATCTTGTTACTCAATTTAAATCTGGGGTTGACGTAGGGTCCGATGTTTTTTTTGAAAAAAACAGAGACATAATCATAGAATCCTTAGATGCATTAAAAGCTACCGCAAAAACAGGATTTATAGAAACAGCATTTGATGCTCTGGATGAAGCCATAACCACATCTCCCGACAAAGCAACAACTATTCCATTGTTTCCTCAAGCAGCCGACGTTACAGGACAGCAAACTCTGTTTGACGTTTATTCATATTTACAGACTGCCTTAAAAAAAGAACTTGCAGATTGTCAGACCGCGGCACGATTAGCTTTGATTTCAGGAATAATTGAAGAACCAGATGTCTTCGCAAGGCTTGGACTTTTTCATCATGTTCCGGGAATAGATATTAAATCAATAGTAATCAAGCCAGACGAATACACCTTCAGAGCCCCAACAACAATAAAAGGAGTAGAAGTTAGAGTTATACACCCTAAAGATATAGAAAGCCCAAGCAAAACAAGCCTCATCTCAAACCCGTTAAGATTTTAATAATTACAGGTCTATTCCGAAGAAAGAGTGGAGTAAACTCAAAATATCCTGTAGTAAAATAGGTTCCTTAGAATTATAGGATTACCTGCTGTCAGAAAGTTTGTTGGCAACTTTATTAAACTGCGGCTGCATAGCTCTGATTATTTCTTCAAAACCCGGGTTTTTGCTTCCGTCCATTCTGGTAACTCCAAAGCTTCCTTGAACCTGATCGCTAATTGGCCTTTTAGGAAAGTCTTCATGCTTAAGTTCATCCGTATATTCATAAATAATTATTGCATTTGGCCGTGCCTTTAGAAGCTCATGAATTGTTTGGGTAATAATATCTTTTTGTGTTAAATTATTTAAATCACAGCCTACAGTGCATATCCCTGTTTCCGAAATGTAAATCGGAAGCTTAAATTTTCTGCGAATTTCTTCCACACGAATTGGAAGTTTTTTTATCTCCTCGGTATTTCCATCAGGGTACAAATCTAGTGAAACTACATTTATGTATGGAAGAAGAGGTTCTATGAATTTTTCCCAATTTTCCTGCGTTTTATCATTCATGGGCCAACCTGATACATTGACGGTAATCGTAGCGCTTGGATCAATGGCTCTAATTGCATCGCTTGCCGCCCTTACATGAGATAAAATAAACTCCTGATCACGTTTTTCAAATGTATTCTCCGAATAATCCGCAGGGCTATGAAGATCAATTTCATTATTAATTTGCCAAATATTTATTTTATCTTTGTAACGCATCGCAAGTGTAGTAAAATAATCATGTGTTATTTTTGTATACCCGTCCTTAGAAAAATTAGCCTCAACCGAAGGAGGACTTACAACTAAAAAGGTTTGCAATCCTTTATTGTATGTGTAATCAATTGCTTCATCAAAAATTTTCAATTCTTCCTCATTCCACAATAATTTCCCGTTCAGAAGAGAAGATCCTTCCCACCGGGGAATATTAAATCTTATCCAAGATTGGTTATTTGCAACCAATTCATCAACGGTTTTTTTAAATCTATTTACGTCCAAATTGTCAGGCTCTGCATTTGCATAGAGATGGGTATTAAACCCAAACTCCGTAGGAAAATCCGCTCCGTCACGCGCTATTCCCCCAACAATAACTTTGTACACCATACTTGAAGTATCAACTCCTTTTTGTAAATTGTCTTCAAGTTTTAACTCATAAGGATTTGTCTGCGGTATGGCAAAAGAGTTTTCGTTAGTAGAAACAAGTGCCCCTCCGGAAAGCGCAGCCGTAGCAAGCCCAACCCTTGCAGCATTTTTTATGACAGATGGCATCTTTTCTTTAATTTCCATATTATCTTCTATTGCCCTGGTGGAATTTGCGGTGGATTTCTTTTAGTTGCGGATTTGTGACGTGGGTGTATATTTGTGTGGTAGAAATGTTTTTGTGTCCGAGCATTTCCTGAACCGAACGAATATCAGCTCCATTTGAAAGAAGATCTGTCGCAAATGAGTGCCTCATTGTGTGCGGAGTTGCTTTTATAGGAATTCTCGCAAGCCTTACATATTTTTCAACAATTCTCTCAACCGAGCGGGCCGTAAGCCGCATTTTTTCACCATTATTTTCAGCCATCACTTCTTTTGCATATCTTATAAAAATCGGCTTGAAAGGTTCTGTCCGCATCTCAAAATACTTTGAAAGCCAAAAGCAAGCACTATCAGACATAAATACCACACGCGCACGCCCACCTTTTCCGATTACCCCAAACTCTCTGGTATCAAAATTGATTGAGTCACGGTTAAGCTTTACTAGCTCTGAAACACGAAGACCGGTTGAAAAAAGCATTTCCAGAATTGCGCGGTCCCGAAGACTTTTCTGGTCATTTTTTGAAACATCCACTGCTTCAAAAAGTGTTTTAAGATGTTCTTGCTCCAAGAATTTGAGAGACTGGCTTTCACCTTTTGGCAAATCAATTTTTTCAGGAGCAAGCGTATCATAATCATTTCGAACCAAAAACCGTAAAAAAGAACGCAGAGCAATAATGTAATAGCTTTGCGTAATCCTTTTTAACCCCATCTGTTTTTCATTCACATAACCTGAAAGGTAAACTCTATATTTTCTTATAATGTCGATGTTTAAATCATTAATTGTTTTGCCGGGATATTCTTTGTGAAGCCAATCGCTAAATCTTGTTAAATACAATCTATAATTTCTGGTGGTAAGCTTTGAAGCATTTTTCTCAATTTCTAAATATTCAAGGAATGTTTGAATTAAAGGTTCGATTGCGTTTTCTTTCATATATTGCTCTTACCAAACTATAACATTTTGCGACATAAGATGTCTAGCTGGCAGGTTGACAACGATTTTGACAAGCGTATAATACAAATTAATGAATAAGTTTTTGCTTGGAATCGTATCGACAATTGTAGTTGTTGGAATTGTAGGTACGGCTTATTACTGGGGAACACAGCAAAAAACATTAAGCATTCAAAACCCTAGCGTCACACAACAACCTCAAATTCAAATAACTACGGCAGCACAACTGACAAATACACCAACCGTTACAAATCCTCCTCAAGGAACATCCGACTTTGTAAATCCTAGCGCAACGATTGCAAATATCGAAGCCAGCGTAAAGTCAAAAAATTATGCCGCGCTTGAAGGATATATGGCGCCAAGTGTTTCGGTTACTCTTGCGGCGAGCGAATGCTGCGGAACTCTTTCTCCGGCAAAAGCAACCGAACAATTATCTTATTTAAATAATGGCATTGAACCTTGGGATTTTACTGATAATAATCCAATTGCAACAAAATTAAGAGCTGCCGATCCCACGAATTTTAAAGATGCGATTATCGGTACTGCAAGTAATAAATTTGCAGTAGGATTTACACTTAACAATAAGTATTTGATTAATAAGATTTTTATGGTAATTGACTACAAACTAATCGCTCCCTAACAATTTCCGTCTCCCAAGTCCTTTTTACTCTGAAGCTTACCTCTAGGATGCGATTTAAGAGGCCTTTCTTTTTTGAGATAAGTAATTTATCGCCTAATTTAGTTTAAACAAAAATAATACTTATTAATAAAATTAATTTATAAATTAAAATTTATAATTAAAAATTGATAAATGTCCTATAGTAGGGTAGGGGCAAAATTTTATATTCCTTGTGGAAAAAAAGAGGATTGTTTTATAAGAGAAGGATAGACATACAAAATATTATCAATTTTATTGCAAAATCGAGAAAAAACTACAAAAGGTGTCTTCCGCACGAATCGCCCTATCATGTCGTAAAAGTATTATTGTACGACATAATATATGTTACTACTCGTTGAGTGGGAAAGGCACGTTGCTCTTATAGTATAAAGTTACGTCGCAAAGAATTCGTTGATAAATAATATTTAAAACATTTCGTCTAATAAGCCACTCCTCCGGGGAGGGCGCAAATAGCGTTTCAAGTGCCCCTTAGCAGTTACTTTAATAAACTGACTATCGACAAATGCAATATTGCTAAACGGTAAAGTGAGAACGATTCAATTTAGCTTGATAATACAACATAATTTAACCTTTTAGCCTCGATTTTATTAGATTATTATATTATTTATTAACTCGTAGGCGTAGTTGTTATACAGGAAGAGCTTTCGTATTTTTTTCACTTTAGCCTCAATTAGTGCGTGCCTAGGCACGAAAAACGTCATCATGAAGTGCTTGCACTGAGGAGCGCAGCGACGAATGTGTGAAAAGTTTAGCTTCCAGCCTCGTGAAAACTAATACCGCGTACTTGTTGATCATAAAAAAGTTTTCCACAAACATGCAAATGTAAATAAATTATAGGATAGTTACTGCTTACTATCAAACTATATCATTTGAAGCAAAAAAATCTATACCACTCCTCTACTTTATTGTCTACCTAAAGTTTTTTTGATGAAGAAATTTTAAACTTTTAACTTTAAATTCCCCACTTTGAAAAAATTAAAAGAATTAAAACGGATAAAAAACCAACCCATACATACTCCCATAAAATCCCCTTAAACAGTCTTTTTTCAATCCACGCATGAGAAAGTCCAATATATGTATAACAAATTCCGGTCAAAAAAATTGAATAAATTGCGGCATTTACAGGCCATACTATTAGAATAAGTGACAATTCAGCAACACAAAATGAAATAAGAATTGAAGAAATTGTGATTTCACCTAAAAGTTGTGTGTCTAGAGTATATGCCCAAAGTGATTGAAAATTCAGAAAAAATGACACTGTAAAAATAAGCAACGGAAGAATGTAAATTGGAAGCCTTAGAGAAAAACTTATGTTAATTAAGAAAAACAAAGCGACAATAGTAACAACAAATGAAACTATACGCGCACTTCTTTGAAGATTGATTGTACGAATACCTGAAACAGCAAAAATGTTTTGTGTCAAAAATAGAGAATAAAGACCGAATCCATATACTCCGGTAAGAATAAGCCTAGTTAAAATTCGTGCAGGAATAAGCGAATAAAAAAGACTGAACGCCAATGTGTATAAAAAAGGAAGTATAAATATCGGATAATAAAAAGTATTTTTTATGTCTTCGCGCAATATCAGATACAAAAAAATGTTTGTAAGTATTGAAAGCGCAATAGCAAAGAAAATAAATTGCGACCCCGTAAAAAATTCTGATAAAAATAAGAACAAAGATAAAAATATAACCGTCGTAACAAGTTTTTGTCTCTTGTTAAGGAGTAAAAAAGTAAATATCTTATTTAATGCCATATTGTGTGTGTCTCCCCCTACTTTTTCCGAGGTTTTTCTTTAGAAATTTTCTTTATTTTCTTTTTGTTGATTTTTTTCTTTGGCTCGGGGTGGTTAAATATATGCCCATCAAGCTTTAGCGCATGGTGAATTGCTATAGCAAGCGCGTCCGCCGAATCATCAAACCCTTTATCCTTAGTATTAAAGGATAATTTTCTTTTTGTTTGACTAAGAAGCCTCCTAACGATTACCTGTAGATCTTTTTTTTCTGTTTTTCCGCTTCCTGAAAGATAATGTTTTACGGAAATACTTGTATACTCGAGTAATGGAAGACTGTTGTTTGCCGCAGACAGCATTACAACACCTCTTGCCTGCCCCACAGACATTGCCGTCCTAATATTTCTACCAAAAAATAATTGTTCAACGATAAGACAATGTGGTTTGTATTGATAAATTATACCTTCAAGCTCTTTATGTAAGACAAGTAATCTCTCAGGCATTGTATCTTCTTTTTCGGTAACTATACATCCGTGAGCAACATATTCTATTGTAGGATTAGTTCCACCGGCGTCATTTTTTTTTATAACTCCCCAACCCGTACGGCCGGTTCCCGGATCTATTCCTAAAAAAATTGAAAGTGGTTTGGTCATTATGCTAAATTTGTATAAACTTTTTGCACGTCATCAAGTTCCTCAAGTTTTTCAACTACATTCATAACCTTTTCTCCAACTTCTTGACTAACTTCAATTGTTATCTTGGGCTTATATATTAATTCCGCTCCTTCTACTACAATATTCTTTTCTTCAAGTGCCTGTTTTACTTTGAAAAGATCTGCAAAATTAGTATAAAAATAAACTCTTAATTCATCTTCATCCATGTCTCCTGCTCCAACATCAAGACCTATTTCAAGTAATTCGTCAACGTTTTTACCGCTTTTTATAACTGTTATTTCGCCAAGTTTCTCAAAAAGATATGCAACGGAGCCTTGAGACCCCATACTCCCGCCGTTTTTTTCAAAAAGATTTTTTACTTCTGAAACAGTTCTCTGCTTATTATCAGTGATTGTTTGCACAATAATTGCTGTTCCGCCGGGACCAAAACCTTCATAGATATGTTCGTCCATTTCCGATTTTTCCCCACCACTTGCTTTTTGTACGGCGCGTTCAATACTGTCTTTCGGCATATTGGAAGCACGAGCCTTATCAATTGCCAACCTGAGTTTAAAATTTGTAGAAGAATCCATACCTCCCTGTTTTGCAGCAATTGTTATTGCGTAAGAAAGCTTGGTGAAAAGTTGACCCTTTTTGGCGTCGGTTACTCCCTTTTGCCTCTTAATCGTGGACCATTTTGAATGACCTGACATAGATGTACATTATAGTCTTTTTCTATTGACTTTTCCAATAAAATTACTTACAATTTATCTCATTCAAAAGACTATACTTTTGATCAATAATGAGTATACCTCTAAAAGACCAAGCCATAAAGTCCGCCTTGGAAAACAATTGGAATGACGCCTACAAAATAAATTTTAGGCTGTTGGAAGAAAATCCAGAAGATATCGACACCCTCAACAGACTTGCTTTTTCTCTTATAAAACTCTCAAAGTTTAAACAAGCAAAAGATGCATACCAAAAAGTAATCCAGCTTGATAAAACAAACCCGATTGCCACTAAAAATCTAAAAAAACTTGAGACGATGTCAAAACAAAAAGGCTCAAAAAAATCCCTATCCGCTGATACCACAAACGCTAACACAAGTATGCCGCTTGACGAACTTTTTATAGAAGAAACAGGAAAAACAAAAACAGTGGAACTGAAAAATGTAGCTGACAAAAAATCGCTTTCTCTTCTTCAGCCCGGCGATTTAGTTTGTCTTGCTGTAAAGCGCTCAAAAATTTTTATACAATCGTACGACAAAAAATATATAGGAATGCTCCCTGACAGTATCGGCATGAGGCTTATAACTTTTATAAAAGGTGGTAACGAATATCAGGCATGCATTAAAGCACTTACGGAGAAAACTGTGATAGTCTTTATTAAAGAATCAAAAAAAATGTCCAAATTTAAAAACCAACAATCATTTACTGCTACTCCATTCATCCTATCCACATCTTCTATAAATGATTAGCCCTATCTTTTAAAGAGTATTTTTGATCGGGCGAGGTCTTTTTTAACTTTCCTTAATTCTTTTGGGTGACTTATTTCCCTTCTAAGAGACAAAATAGCCCAAAAGAGGGATAGAATAAACATTGCAATAACACTAATCCAAAATGTCATAGAAAAGATTTAAAAGATTATATCTTAAAACCTAATTTTCTTCAAGGTTTTTGAGCTTGGAGGAAATATCATTTCCTAAAACAATTTTAATATCTGCTATCCCCTGTTCTACTTCTTTTGCCTCAAAAAGAAAAAGATTTTGTATTTTTTGTAAGCTTTTTGAGTTACTAGATGATTTTGTTATAAAAATTGCTGATGACCGATTCTCATCAGTTGAGCTAACAGATACTACGTCAAATCCTGTATTTTCCAGCATTTGAGCAACTTTTGATCCCAAACCATTTATCCCAGTACCATTTACAATCTCCACGCTTATTTTTTCATTAATAATATCCTGATCACCAAAAAAATTTGAAATAATAATATTTAACTCTGAATTATTATCTTTATAAGAAGAAATACTTTGTATTGTTTTTTCGTGGATATTTCGTTTCGGAACTTGTTTTGCCCAAAAATATAACTTAAGATAATCGTATAAATTCATTTGTAAAAGATGAACAGATGGATTTGGAACAAAGATTGACAATACGGCTTGAACTGAAAGTAATTGTGTTTTTAGATCATTTATCTGATCCTTCTCGTTTGTGATTTGTCCGTCAAGAGGAATATGCAAAAAAATGCTATTTTCTAACATAGAATTTTTTGAAATACCACTTTTGTCCTTCAACGCAAGAATTGAAAGAGTTGAAAGCTTATTATCAATTCGCATAACGTAAGCTTTTTTTGAAATCACAAGAACGGTGTATGACGAGTTACGAAATGTGCTTTCATTTACGAGTATTAGTGCTTTAATACTAATAGATATAACAACTAATAAAAAAACGGATATTAAAAAAATTTGTAACAGAAATATACTGGAAAATTTTTTTGATGTGGTTTTCATACCGTTTTAAGCCAAATGGTTTCGCCTGACGCGTCTTATTTGGAGATTTATTTCCTCGCCTGATATTCCAAACCGTTCCAAAACTTCTCCGCCAATTCTAAGCCCTGCTTCAAGTTCGGGGATAATAATTGAGTTAACACCCATATTAATTAAGTCGTACCGATCGTCTTCTATGTGCGAACGGCAGATAACTGAAAGCTTTGGATTTAATTTTATCGCAGACTTAATAACTCTTTTTTGAGAAAAACTGTCAGGTACCGCGACAACCAATACTCTTGCATTTTTAATAAAACCAGACTTTAATACATCATCATCTGTCGGATCTCCATAAATTGCAAACTTTTTTATTCCCGTCAATTCATCAATTATTTTTCTATTAAAATCTATTACTACGTATGGAATATGTGCTACATCAAGTAAACTGCGAACTTGCTTCCCTACTCTTCCGTGCCCGCAAATAACTACATGGTCAACTAAATTCTCTTCGGCAAATCCCTTATAATATCCGCTTTCCTCGTTAATAAATTTTTTTAACAGCCCTGTTTTTGAAAGTCTTTCCGTAATTTTTCGCAAATTTCCGGTAAAAAACGGAATATAAAGAAGTGAAAGTATAAATACCGAAAGAAGAAAATAATATTGATCAGGTTTTATAAAAGCACCAAGGAAAGCAATTTGACCAATAATTGGAGCAAATTCACCCGTATTTGAAATGTATGAAGAAATGAATACCGAAGACGATGGCGAAAAGTGTGAAAACCTAAGAATTACGTATGTAATAAACATTTTTAATCCTACTACAATAAGGGAAACAATTAAAAGAAGAGGAATATGAGACAAAAAATAGTTGAAATTTAAAAGCATTCCTGTGGTTACAAAAAACATCACCAGCAAAACATCTCTAAACGGTCTAATTTCTGAAAGAGGAGCCATATTTTTCCCTTGCTCTGAAATAAGTACTCCTGCAAGAAAAGCGGCTATGCTTTGTGGAAGACCAGCTGTTTCAAGCGCGCCAATAGATACAGCTGCAATAAATATTGTTGCAAGGATTGTAAGCTCATGGCTTGGATATCGGAATACAAGACTTAGAACGCGTGAAAGAAAAAGCTTGCTAAATAAAAGTATTAAAACGAAAATAATAAGCGGCTTAACAGAAAATGCCAAAAACTGCAAAAGTTGACCTGTGTCTACGGCATTGTGAGAAAAAAGTAGTGGAACAAAAAAAATTGTAGGGATAACAAACATATCCTGAACAAGAAGTATTATAAGAATATTATTTCCAGGAAAATTTGAAAGCATTCCTTTTTCTTCAAGAAGCTTCATAACAACCGCGGTTGATGAAAAAGAAAAGATAATAGAAAACAAAAGTGATACTTGTATATTCTCTCCTGTAGCCAAAAATAGCGGAATGAAAATAAGTGTTGTAAGTAATACCTGAGCTACACCAACCAAAAGTATCCGTTTGCTGGTTTTTTTAATTGAATCAAGCGAAATCTCAAATCCTAATGTAAAAAGAAGAAGCGAAACACCAATTTGGGAAAAATCAACAAGAGACGCATATGAATGGAAAATATTTCTTCCAAGAGCGCCAAAAATAACACCGCTTACAATATATCCAAGTACTGGTGGAAATTTTAAGGAGCGTGCGATAAATCCACCAATAAAAGCTGCTGTTATAATAAGCAATAACTCACCCAAAAAACTACTAGGCATATGATAAGTTTAGATAAGACTGTCAATAAAATCAACTAAATCCGCAGGAAGAGGCGATGTCAAATCTAATATCTTGCCTGTTCTTGGATGAATAAAATAAATTTTTGACGCATGAAGAAAATGCCGCTTTAATATTTTTCTATCTTTTTTACTTGTTTTGCGTCCCGCATATAAAGCATCTGAAACAATAGGAAATCCAATATGTTGCATATGCACTCTAATTTGGTGTGTTCTGCCCGTTTTTGGGTATAATTCGACCAATGAAAAAATTTCGTTTTGTCTATCTGTATTGCTTTTTTTTGTTTCTAAAACAAGATAGTTTGTCTGCGATTCTCTTCCCTGTGCATAAATTCCAAATCTTGTTCTATTCCACGGAAGTCTTCCTATCGGAACATTTATTTCGCCTGTTTTTGGTATTACGTCACCGTGAACAAGAGCTATGTATGTTTTTTTTACTTCGTGTGATTTAAATTGTTTCTGTAGATTTTCAAAACTTTCTTGATTTTTTGCAATAATTAAAATTCCAGATGTCTCTTTATCGAGCCTGTGGACAATACCGCTACGTTTCTCAAACTCACTATTCTCTTCTGTAAATATTTTGGGAAACTTATATTGTTCTTGAATCCAATCTTGAATTGTCAAAAGATTTTTTGCGGTATCAGAGTTATTTACAATTACTCCTGCAGGTTTTTCAATTACAAGAATATCGTCATCTTCAAAAAGAATATTCGGACTAATCATTTTTATTTAAATGCTTATTCTGATTCAAAAAATAAAACGCAATAGAAAAAATTGCGGTACAAATACTTATCCATTGCACAAGAGTAAACATAACAATAAACGGTTTTGTATGCAAATTAAAATTTATAAGAAAAGAAAAAATCGAAACAAACAAAATAAATAACGCAGAGATACTTCCATCTTTTAAGCGATATGTGACATGAGACTTAAGCAAAAAAATAAATAAAATAACTGACAAAATAAAAAATATTGGTACTGTTATTTGCCCAAATGAAATTTTTGAACCGAAAATGCTTGCTGTAAAAAGAGGAAAAAAAGAAAGTGAAAAAATATCAAATATGCGAGATATCGCTTTTGTTTTTCTAAAAAGAAAAAACACTGCAAAAAATCCTCCGATAAAAAAACCAAGAATTGAAAACCCCGGAAGGCGCAAGACATGAATAAAACGCAAGGGAGATATTAAAAAGAATTGAGAACTTTCTAAAATAAATAAAAGTCTACCTATAATAAATGCTACCAAAAGCGCAATAAACATGTAATCAAATATTAAAGATGCTGAAATGTTTTTACGAAGTAAGACAAAATCTCTTTTTGAAAGAATAAATAAAATAAAAAACGATAAAACGAGCAATATGAAAAAAGGTATAATCCACATATAATTTGCAAGCCGGTCTATTGTCCTAACTTTAGCTTGAATAACAAAATTTTGCTTCTTATTATCCCAATTAAAATAATGACTATTCCCATACAAACAAGGACTGTTCCAACTCCGAAAATATCTGCCACTCCACCTGCGATAATAATTGGAAAAAGAGAGAATGCTCCAATTAGAGCAAAAAGTAATCCATAAATCTTGGAGCGAAAATTCTCAGGAACTTTTTCTTGAATAATTGCTTGGCTTGGCACAAAAATTAATGCGTTTGCAATTCCTGCGAAAAAAGCAATAAGAAGTACAAAATGATAAACGTTAATTTTTAAAAATCCAGGCAAAAACGGATTTAGAAATTGTACAAAATCCCGAGAAATTATTCTTGAAGTAAGAGGAAATAACAATAATACAATTCCTGAGATAAAAACGCCTATTGTCATAATCTTTTGTTTATCCGACTTTTGGAAAATACTTCCGAAAAAAAGTGCTGCGATAATCATACCTAGTGCCGCGGGAGCAAATAAAAGTATTGACAAATCCTCTGCCGGAACTTGCAAAATAGTTTTTGCGTATCCAGGAACAAGCGTTGCAAGGATCAAAACGATGACTTGTGAAAATATAAGAAGAAAAAATGCACTTCCTACTCCACTCTTACTCCTTAAAAGCTTTGCGCTTTCGGAAAACTCATCTCTTATAGATTTTTTAACTTTAAGAACATTGGAAAAACCCAAAGCATCAACAATATCTCTCTTTTTTAATCGAGGAACATATGGGATAAGTAACGCAAAAAACGCAGCTAGTAAAAATACTCCCGATAAAAAAAGGAAAGCTCCCGCTCTTCCGAGACCATTAATAACCGGACCTGCTAAAACATACCCAATAAGAATTGACCCAAATAATCCAATTCCAAAAATTGAGTTGGCGGCGACTAAATATTTTTTTTTCGTCAAATGCGGTATTAATGGCGCTTCTGCAGGAACATAAAATTGTGTTATTACGGATACGACAAGAGTTACAAAATAAATTACAGGAAGAGAATAAGGTCTAACAAAAAGTATTAGGAGGGCTATACTTCTTGCAAAATTTCCAAACACTAAAATGTTTTTTTTATTTTTTGTATCGGCAACAACTCCACCAAAAAAACTCAAAAATATCTGTGGGGCAAGTATTGTTAAAACAAGCATGGATACGGCGAAATTTGACGAAGTAATGTAGAAAACCAAAAAAATGAGGACTATATTTAACATGTTAAAGGCTATCTGCGAAAAGATAACGGACAATGCAAAATATAGATATCCTGTGGACGTAAGTAACCTTACTATATTATTTCTGGAAATCTGTTTATAGATAGTCTTCATGCATTTATCTGTTATGCTCTTTTTGTATATCCGCCGTCGCGAGTATCAACAATTATACTATCTCCTTCTTCTATAAATAATGGTACACGCGTTTTGATACCGTTTTCAAGAGTTGCATCTTTGTAAACATTGCTTGCAGAATTTCCTTTGGTTCCGGGGACCGTTTCTACTACCTTTATTGTCACTTTTGGGGGAAGAACCAGGTCTATTGGCTCATCTCCAAAAAACTGTAATATTACAGTACCTCCTTCAGAAAGGTATTCTTGACCCGGAAGATTTGATATAGGAACAGAAAGCTGCTCAAACGTTCTTGGATCCATAAAATATGCCGATACCGAATCTTTATAAAGAAATTGAAATTCCTTTTTTTCCAGATAAATATCTTTTACGAAAGCTCCGTTTGTATAGCCTTTCTCAGTCGTTGACCCGCTTCTTAAATTGCGAACTTTAACTTTAATATTCGCGCTTCCTCTCCCCATTTTAATATGCTCAAAAGACACGACTTTAAATATATTGCCGTCCTCTTCAAAAGACACACCGCTTCGTAAATTATTAACTGAAATCATATGGTATTATATTATTTTCGCACGACCCGTATGAGTCCGGAACAGGGGACGACCTCCACTCCTTGTTTCTCAATAGCATCAAGAAAAATATTTGCACCGATTGAATCTGCTGCCATGTGTCCTGTATCAATAACATTTATGTGTAATTTCTTAAGTTCTTGAACGGCATCTTCTGGAACATGCATTTCAATTAATGTACCGACCCCAGCTTTTGCCATTTCAGTATAAAGTTCTTTTGAAGGATTTGTACCTCCAGTAAAACTTACAACAATTTTTCCGGCCCTCATTTTTTCAGAACCCGCAACAATACTTGGTCCTGCTTTACCATATATTGCCTCTGTAAATTCAGGAATTTCATTTATGTAATCCAGAATTTCACCTACTGTTTCAAACGATTTTTTATCCAAATATTCTTTCATAAAATTGTTTCCGAGATTATCCCAAATCGTATGAATTACAAGAAAAGGAATTTCAAGAAGACGTGCCGCATCGACACCTTGGCTATGATTTAAGGGACTTATTCCGCGTTTTACTTTGGATTTTCTTTCTTCAAAAAGCGAATGCGCAACATTAACAGGTACTCCTGCTTGGGCATACATATCAACCTGAACATCCATTACTTCATGAAGGCTTGCAAGAGCATGTCCACTCGGGTGGTGAGAAACAACCATATCAATTTCTTTTCCTTTTTGAGTAAGTCTATCTGCAAGAAGCAAATCTGCAACGTCAGCATCGATTCCCGCCATAAGTCGCTTCACTTCTTTTTTTGGATCACCGTATAAAATGCGTGAGTCTGTATATGGATTTACAAAATTTTCTTTATCAAAAAATTTTTTTTTCTTCTCGGATAAATCTTTGTACTCTTCTTTTGCTTTTTCAAGAAGTTTTTTTACGGTTACTGATCCGCGGGGGTCTGCACTCATTCCCATCTCTATTGCTAAATCATAAATTTCTTGAATTGTCATAGACTCACAGTATATAATAGAAGGCATACTTTTTCAAGGCAGAATACGCAATTTTGAAGTTTTAAAAAAAGGGCAAGTGGCGGAATGGTATACGCGTTAGTCTCAAAAACTAATAGTCGCAAGGCTATGAGGGTCCGACTCCCTCCTTGCCCACCAGTATCTCATTAATTGTATATACTAAATAAACAATATGAGAAATTTAATATTACCCGATAAATTTAAGCGAGTCTCTGTTTTGTCTCTTATCGTTGCAAATACAATTCCGCTTGGTGGGGTTTTATTTTTTGACTGGAATCTTTTTCAAATTATTTTTCTTTACTGGCTTGAAAGTGGAGTTATTGGGTTCTACAACATATTCAAAATCATAAAAATAAGTGGTTATTTGAGCATACTGTTTGTTCCGGCTTTTATTTTTCATTATGGTGTGTTTATGTTGGTACATTTGGTATTTATTTTTAGCATATTCACACCTGTTCTAACCTATTCTTCGTTTTTTCCATCATTCAAACTTATCGAACCATATCTTAACAACATTTCAATTTCAATTATTGGACTTCTTATAAGCCACGGGGCATCCTTTTTCTCTAATTTCATTGGAAATCAAGAATCTAAAAGGACAAATATTGTAAAACAAATGGGAGCACCTTATAGCAGAATTATAGTAATGCATCTTACGCTTATTTTTAGCGGTTGGTTAATTCTGATATTTAAGGAACCAATCTTGGGACTTGTACTTCTCGTTTTATTAAAAATTGTTATAGACATAACTTTCCATCTAAGAGAACATGCTGCCGAAAAACCAATTGAAGCACCACAAAGTCATTCTTCGCTGTTTCCTGTAGGTGCTGGATTTTTGCTAGTTTTTTTTATTATCATAGGAATTTACTCAAGAAATATTCAAAACGTTAAGACAAATCTATCGGCACCCACCATTATTCCTACAGTTTCTCAAACAAATAAATTGATAAATTTTGCTGATACAAATATGGGAATTTCATTTCAGTACACTTCTAATTGGAAACCTAAATTTAATAATATAATTCAAAAATCAGATCTCTGTGATCTACATTCGATTATTCCATCGTCGTATCCAACTCCTGGAGTTAATTTTGCTGAGTGTCAAGCATCTAAAGCAACTCCTGTTACTTCAATAACTTATTCTAATTATCTGGAACTTTATTTGGAATCTACGGACAATGGCACTAAATCCGCAACTCAAAATATTCGCCTTAGTTATTACGAAAATCCAGAGAATTTATCCATACAACAGTTTAATTCAAAATATCTAAGCGAAGGAATCGGTGGTGATTCAATAAGTATATGGTCGCCAGATTATGAGAAAGTCAGAAATTCCGGTGGAATTGATGGATATTATGATAAAAATCATTACTGCGTCGCAAGATGCCGAATATATGTTTGGGCCGGGCAAAATAAAATTTTTATTCTTAGATATTCTTTTGTAGATTTATCTACTCAAGAACAAATAGAAGTTTTTCAAAAAATATTTTCTACTTTTAAATTCATAAAGTAACTTTATCTAGCAGAATTTGAGAAGATAAAACCGATAACATCCTCTGCGGAATAATTTCCGTTGCCACTATTTTCTATAAGTTTTTTTACCGGTCCCAAATCTTTACCGAATGTATAAATTGGCGGCTCTCCTGTCTGTCCGTGTCCCGCTGCTACCGCAAGTCCATTGCAAAGACACACTCTATTTACCGCATCTTCAGGTTTTCCGCCTTTCCTAACGTATGCTTTTTCCGGCTCTGCCGGACAAAGAAAAACATGTTTACCATTCTCGTCAAGCCGGGGCTCAACCAGATATCCCATACTGCAAACACGTGTTCGTTCTTTATATACTGTGTCTTCCGTTAATGTAGCTTTCAATTGCACAAGCTGAATAGGATATCCTGTCGGGGAAGCTATTGCGCTTGTCACCACATCCAATTCGTCTTTTTTAATTCTAGCCCGCAGTAAATCCCGTGCGCACGTTGTTAATCCAGATTCATTAGAAAGCGCAAAAACAGATCCTACCTGGATACCGGTTGCGCCACTTCTTTTGGCCTCGTTAAGTTTTCCAGCAAATGATCCTGCAAGCCAATATGGTTTTCCCAATTCCATTATCTTACTAAGATCAGGTTTATCCCTGTCCCCATAAATCGGCTGGCCTTTATCGTCAACTTCCTTACCTCTTGCGGGAGCATTGTGTCCTCCCGCAGTAGGACCCTCAACAACAAAACCGTCAACATCCACAGTGCTGTTAAGTCTCATTGCAAGCGCATGATGCGAAACTATTGCGTAAAAACTCGGCTTCTTAAGCTTTGTTCCCTCTGGAACAAACTTTTTTGGATCAAGAGTCAATTCAAGTTTTTCTCTTGAACCAATAACATCAAGCTTGTATGAAGCTTCTCTGTTATTTGCAAAATTTTCCAATACTTGCGGAATTTGATGAGGAATCCCAGCGCCCACCAATACCGTATCAACTCCAGCCATCATTGCTCCAAGAAGAGTCGAAAGATGCATCAACTGAACTTTCTCCAAAACATTTATACCGATTGGGCCGTTATGCCCTTCTTTTGCAAGCCAAACTTCTACAAATGCCGCAGCAACAGCAATTTTACTCATCTTATCTTTTATAGCTTGGTTGCCTGTTGCTAACACTTCTGGCTTAGGTGACAGCTTATATCTTTGTCCGGGCAATTGTTTATCTCCGGGTAAATATTCGTCAAGAATTTCTTTTGCTATTAGAGGGTCAAATGCATTAAGAGCGCGGATTGTATTAGTATCATTTTTCTGGAGTCTGTTAATCATCATTATTGGAAGTCCGGTTCCTGAAACAACACCTAAAACTTTCTTATCTAGCTTTTCACCCGCGATTGCAACAGAACGCGCCAATTCCCAACTAGACACACCAACGCCCATTCCGCCTTGAATCAATTCGGGGACAAATTTTTGCTGTGGAGCTTCAATCATGAGAAAACTATAATACAGTTTTTTAACTTTTAAAGCAAGCGGGGGTAACAAAGCATTAGGGTTTTTTCATTTTTTCTTATATAACAAAGGGTTGTTAGTTTCATGAAGATATTATACACCGTCTTGTTTTTAAACTCATTTCAAACTAAAATATATTTTTATGAAACAAATCGTAATCGGTCTTGTCGGTCCTATTGCCAGCGGCAAAGGAACAGTTATAAAAATTCTTAAAAAAAAAGGTTTTTTGTCCTCCTCCACTTCGGACAGAATCCGTGAAGAAATATTGAAACGCGGGCAAGTTGTAACACGCGCAACACTCACTCAAGTTTCAAATGAACTAAGAGAAAAATACGGAGATGGCATTCTTGCTATCAGAACAGCCCAAATTATTGATGCGTCACCTTCAGAGAAATTCGTCATTGATTCGATAAGAAATCCTGAAGAAATTAATTATTTGAAAAAAAAATACGGCATGAATGTAATCGCTGTTGTTGCCGGTCAGAAAAAGCGTTATGAACTTTTCTCTCAAAGAATTGTAAACTCAGAACCCATGACTTTTGAAGAATTCAAACAATTGGATGATAAAGAATTGGAAGGAACGCTTGGAAAACATACACAGAGAGTATCAGACTGCATCAAAATGGCAGATGTCGTGATTCAAAACGACGGAACACTGGAAGAACTGGAGAAAAAAGTAAACAAACTATTACTATCCTTATTATAATGTGCTTGCACTGAGTCCGCCAATCTTGGCGGGCGAAGTGGACCTGCGGGGAATTGAACCCCGACTTCCGCAATCCTCCTTCGCTAAAGCTTCGGACGGACGCTGTGCGAATTCTGTGGACCTAGCCAGAATCGAACTGGCGTCTTAGCAATGCGAATGCTATGTTCTACCACTGAACCATAGGCCCATTCTGTGCCTTGGTTCGGGGGCAAGGTTTCCTTACCACTGAACCATAGGCCCTTGAGAGTTTCTTTAATTATACCAAAAGGAGGACGAAATTAATTTGCTTCCACGGCGCCCTGGGAGTGTTCTACATTATAAAACCTGATGCGGTCTCCGCGGAAAAGAAGCTCTTTTTCACCTACCGGTCCGTTTCTATGCTTTGCAACAAGAATATTTACAATACGCTGTACTGTAAATTCTTCATCCCTTGAATACAAAAACATTACAACATCGGCATCCTGCTCTATTGCTCCCGATTCACGAAGATCTGCCAATTGCGGTTTTCGCTCGCCTCTATGCTCTACTGCACGGGAAAGCTGAGAAACGGCAATTACGGGAATTTTTAATTCGCGAGCTAAGTTTTTCAAACTCTGGGAAACATATGATACTTCCTGAACTCTATTTTCAAATCTCCTTCCCGGATTTGCAAGCTGCATATAGTCAACTATTAATAACTTTACTTCATGTTCTGACTGGAGACGGCGCGCCTTGGTGCGGATTTCGGCAATTGAAATTCCTGGAGTGTCATCAATAAAAATCGGCGCTTCCGCAAGTTCTCCCATTGCTGAAGAAAGTTTTTCAAAATCATCTTCTGAAAGATTTCCGGTTTTTAATTTCCAAGCATCAATATTTGCTTGGGAAATTAAAAGTCGGTCAACGAGTTCCTCTTTGCTCATTTCCAAAGAAAAAATACCAACAGGAATTTTGGAGTTGACTGCTATAAATTGCGCAATGTTTATGACAAATGCGGTCTTTCCCTGTCCGGGACGCGCCGCCAAAACAATTAAATTTGAATCCTGAAGACCTGAAAGAAGAAGATCCAAATCTACAAATCCTGTTTCAAGACCCCTTAATCTTCCACCGCTTTTATGAAGCTCGTCAAGCTTGTCAAAGCTTTGCGCAAGAGCATCTTTTACGTGTATGAATCCTTGTTTTATGTGTTCTTGGGATATTTTATAAATATTCTGCTCAGCCTTGTCCAGCAATTCCTCCGATTCAACATTGTCCTCAAAAGACATGTCGGTAATTTGTCCGGATAAAGATATAAGCATCCGCCGAACATATGTTTCTTTTAAAATAGCCGCATAGTGTTCGCTGTTTGCAGACGTTGGGACGGCGTTTGCAAGAGATGTTAAAAAAGATGCTCCCCCAATTTTTTCGTAATTTTTTTTCTTTTTAAGAATTGTCGTGAGAGTTAATATATCGATTGGCTTTCTCTCTTCGTAAAGCTCAAGCATACAGTCAAAAATATTTTTATTGACTTCCGAATAAAAATAATCAGGCTTGAGCAACTGGGAAACGACCGTCATTGCCTCTTTATCTATAAGAATCGCTCCGAGTACTGCTTCTTCAGCATCGTAATTGTGAGGGGGAATCCGTGCTGCCATATTTTTTACATTATTTACCTAATATTACGGTGAATTCTTTTAATTCTTCTATTTTTTTTAAATTTATTTTCTCTGTCTTTTTTATTGTTGTCGGGTCAAGACCTTCCTCACAAGAGTCACCATACAAAACTACAATTTCAGACGAGATTCCGGATAAAAGATTTTCTGTTACTTTTTCATCAATTCTCACAATCGCCGCCGTATACCCTTCCGTATCTTTCATGTCTGTTAACGAAGCAGTAGACCTGCCAAGAAGAATTTTTTGCGTGTCTTCGCTTATACTGTACAAAAGCGTTCCGTTTTCCATTATTCCTTTTATACTAACTCCGGAAATTTCATACTCACCAGGACCGTAAAATGCCATTTTATCGGTTGCTGGAATTTCTTTTTGAGAAAAGGCCAAAATTACATCACAATCAATCTTGCCAAAAGGAGGCGCAAGAAATGTAACTTCTTTTGTTTTTATTTTTAAGCCTTCTTTTGGCAAAAATTGAATTTCCATGTTTTTTTATTTTTTTAAGAATCTTTTCGGAAGTATCATAGGATAACATATTGCCGGCTTTCTTGACAAGAACCACAATTTATCCTATCATAGCAGGACACCCAATATGAAAGAGAGGATTGTTATAGTCTTTATTGCCGTGGCCCTAGGTCTTTTTGTAACTACCGTAGGATACCTTTTGTACCAACAAACTAAAGTCATTCCAAAAAATTT
>Ga0210057_1001666_pt1 | contig 33129 bp, 52 predicted proteins | sample CryGeyCG2114_010_2_FD_183968 | JGI IMG/M metagenome (GOLD analysis project Ga0210057, IMG submission 183968) | Groundwater microbial communities from aquifer - Crystal Geyser CG10_big_fil_rev_8/21/14_0.10 (SPAdes) (version 2) | ecosystem: Environmental > Aquatic > Deep subsurface > Groundwater ... | reverse complement strand
TGAAACTTTTGAAGAACTAGAGAAATTTGTCAAAGAAAAAATTAATTACTACAATTACCAAAGGAGGCATACCAGTATTGGGTTAGTATCCCCATGGAAGTACACCAAATCGTTCCTAAAAAATCGTCGTTAATGGTATACCTAATTCAGTACTAGACAATTTTTCCAGTCCAGTCCTATCTCTAATCGCTCGGCACTGGGCATATAAATAAGCTAATTCATCAAACTCGGGCACCATTGGCTCACCAGATTCTGCAATGCTTGCTATTTCTCCCTGGTAGTGGGTCAAATCTAAATCAATTTCCAACCACCTGGCAAACTCTTCATTAAAATTCTCAACCAGCACCCTGGATCGCTCATCCTCAACCCTCAACTTATTCATTTCAGTCTTTCCCTCACTCGCAAGACCCGTTACCTCCCCACTGCTTTCTCTTCCTCTCGCCAAGTTTCTCACCGCCATAAACCACGCTGGTATTTTCCAAAAAGACTCTCTTCTAGTCATCTCCAGCCCACCACCCAGATCACCGTCCCTTTGAGTAGAAACCTGACTGTTTTTTTCACCCTGAAAATCGGTCATCCCCTTATGTTACTCGATTTCCCCCATAATCCCAACGCTCATTACCTACGTCGAAATCATACCGCTACTGACACGGGCCTCTCCCTTGCATGTGGCGGTAAAAAACATCACTTTTCCCAGCGAAAATTAAGAAAGGGATCAACCCTTGTAGGTCGCAAAAAACAGATTGCTTCACCCTGACTTTTCCAACACCACAAACTTATACCGCAATCCTTCCTCTGTCTCATTTGCCTCTTCACTGACTACCTTAATAAAATCTCCATATTCAGGGAAAAATATGTCTGCCTCCGCTGACTCGTCCACCAAGGTCAAATACAGTCGATCCGCCATCCCCATCGACTGATGGTATAACTCCGCTCCTCCCCCAATAAACATTTCCTCTCCTCCGGGTGATTTCTTCGCAACTTCAATCGCTCTTTCCAAAGAATCAACCACCACCACTCCTTTCCTCTGCCACTGTATATTAGAAGTCAAAACAATATTAGTTCTTCCTATCAGGGGTTGATTGCGCTCCGGGATAGACTCGTACGTCTTCCTGCCCATAATGATTGGGTGACCCATGGTGACTCTCTTAAACCAAAATCCTGGCAACTTCCGCCAAATCACATGACCATCTTTTCCCAACTCTCTGTTTTTACCTATGCACGCAATTAGTGACAACATCTTTTTTTGATAGAAGTGAGAAATAAGACGTGAGAATATTTGATTAATGATGTGAAAAGTGAGATCCCTTTGATCAACATTTCAAGTAAGTCCCACTTCAACTTCAATAATTCTCACTTCCAACCTCCCACCTCACTGTGCTTTTTGCATAATTCATAATTCAAATAACTTAATTCAATTCTAAAATCCCCCCACCACCGTGATATCCCCTTTAATCGGCGGATAGGGATTGTACCCGACCACCTCAAAGTCGCTAAACCTAAATTTATCAATGCTCTTGACCTTGGGATTTATTTTTATGATGGGGAACTTTCGCGGCACCCGCTTCACTTGTTCTTTACACTGTTTAAAATGATTCTCATAAATATGCACATCTCCAAACACATGCACAAACTCCCCCGGCTTGTACCCCGTCACTTGTGCCAGCATCATTGTTAGTAGTGCATACGAGGCAATATTAAACGGCACTCCTAGGAATAAATCCGCGCTCCGTTGGTACAACAAAAGCGACAACTTGTCGTCGGTAATGTTGATATGAAACATGGTGTGGCACGGCGCAATTACCATCGACGCGTTGTGGCTGCCACTCATCTCATAGATACACCCCGCATTCCACGCCGAAATTATGTAATGTTTCTTCATCGGGTATTTCTTGATCTTCTGGATCGCCCACCCCAACTGGTCCACCGTCCGCTGCCTATTAACTGGCCACTTTCGCCACTGCACTCCATACACCGGCCCCAGCTCTCCCCACTTTTTGACAAACTTAGAGCTTCCTTTCATCTCCTCCAAAAACTGTTCGTAAGTTAACTTCTTTGCTTTCCCGTCTTTCACCGCCCACTCATACTTCATATACGCCCACTCATCCCAAATATGCACATCGTTGTCGATCAAATACTTGATATTACTCTCCCCGGACAAAAACCAAATCAATTCGTGGATAATTCCTCGCATCCATGTCTTTTTGGTGGTCAAAAGCGGAAACCCCTGCGACAAATCATATCTACAGATTCGGCCAAACACGCTCTTTAACTTCACCCCCGTCGAATGGCTTACCTTCCATCGCCCATTGTCCATAATATCCTGCATCAAATCCAAGTACTGGTACTCCGAATGCGAGTGGTCATTCTTTACTTTCCTAGTTGCCATCTCATCTCTCCATCACTAATTAATATTCACCATTTCCGTTTTGATCATTTGATATTTTCATTTTGAATTTGTTTAGGATTTAGAAATTAGAAATTAGAAATTTTGTTTGCACCTGGTTCTCAACTCATCCCACAAGTAACCTAGGCCGACTCCTAATCGCTAATGAACCGATCCATCCCCACGTCATGTGCCATTTGTACCAGCTTATCTACCTTTTGGCAACTATAACAAACCCCAATCTTTGTCGCTTTCACATCCGCCAACAGCCGATCATAATACCCCCCACCCCTGCCCAACCTATTCCCCTTTTTATCAAACACCCTCCCCGGCACCACAAACACCTCCACCTCGTTTTTACCAACACTACTTTTACTACCTGTGTTACTTTTACTGCCTGCTCTCTTTGGTTCCAAAATTCCATACACCCCCGACTCCACGTCTTCCCAGCTAGTTATCTCCACCATCTCCAAATCATTCACCCTCTCCTCATTCTTCATTTTTATCCTCGGAACCACCACCTTCTTCCCCATCTTCCACAACCCCTCAATTATTCCCTTTGTCTCCACTTCATCATCCTTTGCCACATAACAACACACCACATTAGCAGCCTTTACTTCATCAAGCCCCAATACCCTCCCGCAAATTACCTCATCCATCGCCCGACGTTTATCCAAGCCCATCTCCACTACTATCCGACCTGTTTTTCTTCTAAGTCGTTTTTTTTCACCAACAATCGCTAACACATCGCTCTTCATCATAGCCCTGTCTCCCATTGTATTATAATATTCACCATGCCAGAGACCTATGTCCAACTTCCCGAGTTTCTAATTGACGCCCTTAATCTCGACAGAAACATATGCCAAGTCAAAACATCTATAAATTTCGTAGGAAATCAAGTAGTCACCTGCCCATTCCACCGCGGTAAACAAACCATCAACGGTTGTCGTACCAATGAATTAACTACCAAATACAAAGGCCACTCTATTTCTGGCTGTCCTCTAAGAGACCAAGTTACGGTCTCACTCCATTTACTTGAAAAAAATTTCGACATCCACCTCAAAGACTAATACACCCTTAATCTTCCCAACTCTTTCTTCACTTGCGTCTTCATGCCCTCAATTCTAACCCAATATACGCTATACTAAATACGTTATACGATACACGATAATACATGCCCACTTTCGATCTCCCTCAAGTCCTCGCCGCTGAAAAAAAACTTCTAGAAGAAGCTCAAGTTCCCATTATCACCGTCTCTGCAAGCTTTCGTAAAGAATTAATTGAACAATACCACCTCCCCTCCCCACTCCATACCGAAGCCCTCTTCTCCCGCGCCCATTACAGTATGGCCGAAGCTGTCCGCCTGGCTGCAATAAAAGCTCACCGCACCAGTCACTTAGTTGACCCCACCAACTTCGTCGATCCTGATTCTTGGGGCAAAATCGAGTTCACCGAAGACGTCGGGCAACTTATGGCCCGCCATCACCTACTCAAAACCATCAAAGACAAAATCGACACCATTGCTCGTAGTAAACTTCCCATCACCGCTGCTATCACCCCACCTCTTCTTGCCCTCACCAAAGACGTCACTCGTCCCATCGTCTCCCTCCACTACGAAGCTGGCAACATCGTCGCCGCAGCTGGCAAACCCATTGTTCAAGTCCTCACTGATCCCCACGTCCGCCCCCAATATTTGGACCCCCTCACAGCTTTAAATCCCGGAACGGATAAAGAGCGAAGTGACGGAAGCCTCCCGGAATCAATGTTCAAAGACAACTCCAAAACTCATTCCTCATTCCTCATTCCTCATTCCTCCATCCACTATGCCGTCTTCGATCTTGCCACCAAAAAAGAGCTTTTAGCTGCTGCTAAATCTCTTGGTAAACAATTGTCATCGGATCGGGTTATTGTCACTGGTCCACCCATCGATCCTCGTGTCGCTAAACTCGCTAAAACCCGTAAAAGAATCGCCGCCAAACTCCCCATCAATGTCGGGATTACTACGGGTGGTCTGGGCACCAATTTACCAGAAATCAAAGCAGTGCTTACAGACCTTGCACCACTAATTTCGCCCCAGTCACTCTATATCAATCTGTTCTTGTACGCCGGCGTCCACAAAGACTTCCGAGACTTCTTCGAATCCTTTGCTGCCGACCACAACTTGAGGATCGGCAACCTCAATGACACCACTGCGGAACTTAGAATCCTCTACGAAGACTCCATCATCGACGCCAACGACAACCTCATTAACTACCTCTTCCCGTGGGCCGATGTCATCATCACCAAGCCCAGCGGCGATATGGCCTACGACGCTGCTGCTGCCGGTTGTGTGCCTCTTTTCCTAGAACCCTGGGGCCAATGGGAGCAAAACATCCAAAACAGATTTATCAAATTAGGCGTTGGCTTCGATCTTTCTGCCCACAAAGCACACAAACACTTTACTTACCTCCTCTCCACCAACCATCTTTCCAAAGCCCAAACAAAAGCCATAAATTTACCCCCTCTCTACCGCCAAGGAGCCTCCAAAATTATCCACCTCCAACACCAACTAAGCCGCATTAGACACCCATGAGACTCATTGTCATCTACTCCAACAAAGCACCCACATTCACCTCAGATCAAATCGACAAACTCGCCGACATCCTCATCGCTTTTGGCCAAATCGCTTTTGGCTCCGCCACAATTCCCTTTCTCCTACCTAATCTTGACGCCTCAAAGATCCCCGTGCTACTACTGGGAGTAATTACCACCTTCAGTTCTTGGATATTAGCCGTCTATATTGTTAGGTAAACAACCATGACTACCACCACTGACTTCCTTATCTTCTACCTAGTAATCACTATTTGTTTACTCGCCATCGCCATTGTCGTTCTCCCCACCATGGTCCGCGGCCCCAAAAAGACCAAGAAAAAGTAACTTCCTCACCTCAGATTAATTCAATCCCCTTCACACACCCCCCCTCCTTCTTCACCCAACCTCCCAACCTCTCAGTCTCTCCACAACTCTTTCCCCCCACGCCCTTATATCACCACTCGAATATTCAATAGATTACTCTATTAAATATTTCCCTCAAGTTAGTCGTGCGGATATACCAACCTCGACCGTTTTCGATATCCCACAAACATGTCTTCCACCAACTTCTCCAATTCTCCTTTAGACCTAGCTTTCTGCTCCGTCTGTTTTACTTTATCTGGATACACCTTCCTCACAAACCTTCGGTACTTCGCATCCAACCTCAAATACGCCTTCAGCTTGTACACTGTAGCTACACTCATCTTCAAAGCCTCGGCTATCTCATAAGCACTCCAACCAGAAAGCGCCAATATCCCCACCATCAATCTCTTTGCCACCATCACCCTCTCCGTTGGCGTCAGCAGACCCACCAGCACTGCCTCCACTTCAACTTCACAGTTACTCTTTGTTAATAACCCCACCAGCCGTCCCCACAGCCTCTCCCACAACTTATCACTCATTTTCCTTCTCGATACATGTGGCATCTCTCCTCCAACATTTTATTTAATAGATTAATCTATTAAATAAAATCCTCAAAAACTCCGCAACATCCCACCACCAATTACCCAAAAAAACCAGAACCCTCCACACCACCACTTGTCACAACAGTCCCTTACCTATCCCTATCAAGATTAGGCCTCATACCCCCAGCTTCGTTAACACAATCTGCTATATACACAAACCCAGAAACCACCAAACTGCCAGCAAGCGCTGTCAAAGCCTCTCTACTTGGATTAGTCACCTCCACAAAAGAGCAGCAGCAACCCCCACACCCGCAAACACCCTCCACGCTGCGTCAACAAGCCTCACATACAATGTTATTTCCCCACCATCACCACCTCTACTCTTCCACCTTTTGGGTGTGTTTACACCCATAACCATAGCAGCAAACTGTCTCCCCAGCCCCACACCTTTCTCTAGCCGGCCCCCATTTAAACCACTTGGTCCTTGTTCAACCATCACTTTCTCCTCTGGCAGGCAATCTACAACTTTAACTAAACGCTAATCCCTAGTCGCTAAACGCATCTCTTACTTCAGCTTCGCCGTTTCCTTGTGCTCTGTTACCTTCCGACACTTCTTACAGTACTTATTAAGCTTCAACTTCTCTTCAGTATTTAGCTTGTTCCTCTCAGTAATGTAATTAAAGCTCTTACACTCCGAGCACACCAACCCAAAATTCTGTCTGGGCCCTTTTTTACTCTTCGCCATAAGACTCCTAAAAAAATAAATTATTCGAGGTTCTTCGAACCGATTTAGGTTATCATTCGAATAAATAGATTATCTCTCAATAACCTAACCACTTATTCGAGCTAATTCGAATCACTCCAGAATTCTACCAGAGAAACCCAAAACTCTCAATTCACACTCTCAATGAATTGCGCTCCAGTAACACTTATTTATCTGGCAACACACCACACATTCCTCATCAACCTTCATCTATCTTATCTTCGATCAATTTTCTGATAAATTCGGACTTACTCAATCCACTAGTCTTAACCACTTTCTCCAGATATGTGTCTATCTTCCCTGAAATGATAAAAGTAAACCTTCTCTCTAACCACCTCTCTGCCTCCTCAAGACCCCAACGCACTAAACCCTCAACATCGCTATTTTTCTCATATTCTACCCATATCAACTTAGAACACAAAAGGTCATCAACCAAAATCGGTTTTCTCCCCTTTCTACAAACACACACCGTCGGAATTCCTCTTTCAACCAAAGCCCCTATTAAAACCCCCAAATTCACCGTTCCCGGCATTGATGCTTCTACTACTGCCACATCAATCTCAGATGCTATTTTTTGCCACTTACAGTAAAAGACTCGCAAATCATCCTCATCTTTTGCAAAAATATCCTCCAATGTCATTCCCAGATAATCATAAAGTGAGATTGTTTCGTGCCCACCGTCCCCTATTACCCTCATTATCAACTTAAACACATCCTTAGAATCTACCAAGTTTGCAGACGACCCAGCAAAAAATACTTTCATAACGTTCACCTCAATTTAAAAATCACGCTCCAACCTATTATACCTAAGGGTCTTGCCCAGTTAACGACTAATTTGAAGATAAATTAGCAGGATATACTGGGAAGAAATGAGAGTTCATAATCGTCGACGAATTTCTAGGCAAAAATACAGCATACTTTTTAATAGTTTTGTGGCAGATATTAGTGCTCTTACTGCTTCTGAAATTGCGGGTGTGAATCGTAAAACAGCAGACAGGTACTATCGTTTTTTTCGAACAGCAATATTTCTACAAGCTCACAAGGAAAGACAAACCTGCAATCTCAAAAATGGTATTGAGTTAGATGAAAGTTATTTTGGACCACAAAGAGTTCGTGGGAAGCGTGGTCGAGGTGCAGGAAGGAAAATTATCGTGTTTGGATTACTCAAGAGAAATGGAGCTGTTTACACACAAATTATTCCCACCACCCAGAGGAAAGAAGTTATGCCGATTGTTCGTAGAGTTGTGGCTTCAGGCAGTGACATTTACTCTGATGGCTGGAGAAGTTACGACGCATTGGCCGTATATGGTTACAACCACAAAAAAGTGAAACATGATGAAAATGAGTTTGCCCGACCTGATGGAACACACATTAATGGAGTTGAATCCTATTGGTCTTGGATGAAACGACGGCTAAACAAGTTCAACGGCATACCAAGACACCAATTCGCTGCACACATGCTAGAATCTGAATGGAGATTCAATCACCGAGCTACGCTCGCAGATGACTTGAAAAAGTTGCTCCGTTTACAAAGTTAACTGGGCAAGACCCTACCTAAATATTCCCCTACACATCTCCTAAGCATTCACAACCGCGCCTTCTGTTGCTAGCATTATCTTTAGTACAACAACTCATTCAGGCAGCGAGTTGTCTTTTTGTTGTGGCCATCCTCAATAGTCATTCGATAAAAAACCGCGACTTGCCAAATCATCCCCACTGATGCCACAATAAATAGTTATATTAAAACACCTCTTATCCACCCAAACCATGAATTACCTCGACCAACCCAACTACCAACTCTGGAACCTAAAACCAACCGATTTCACCAAGCTCAAGCGTCTCTCTGATCAACTCCGCTTTATTGCCACCTACGGCACCTTGGCCCCCTCATCCCACAACACCCAACCATGGACACTGATCATCAAAGACAACGTTATCCTGATTCACGCCGATCTCTCACGTCGACTCAAAGCCGCTGATCCCACCAACAAAGAGCTCTACATCAGTGTCGGTTGCACCATCCCTCTTATCGAAATCGCCGCAAGCCAATATGGTTTCACCACCACTACCAAGCTCCTTCCTTCACCCAAAAACAAAAACCATATCGCCACCATTACTCTCACCCCATCCACTAAAAAATCATCACCCCACCCCCTCTTTCCCTTTATTACCAAACGTCTCACCAACCGAGCCAAGTACAACCCCCAAAAATCAATTCCCCAACCAGTTATCAACGAATTAAATAGTTTCTTAAAAAACTCCCCTCTTTCCCTTCACCTCTACACCGATCGCCCCACCATCACTCACTTAGCCAAGCTCACCCAAAAAGCCATGTATGTTGCCCTTTCAAACATCAAGTTTCGCGACGAACTGGCGTCTTGGGTCCGCCACAACTGGACCATGCAAGGAGATGGCCTACCAGCCAACACTCTTGGTTTCCCCGATGCCATGTCCATAATCCTCCCCACCATTGTGCGTTCTCCCTTAATGGCTCCCAAGGCCAGCGAAGAAGAAAAAAAACTTATTACCAGTTCATCTGCAATTGGAATCATTACTGCCCCCAAAGATACTTTAAATTACTGGGTTCAATCTGGTCATACCTACTCACTCATCGCACTTACCGTCTCAAAACACAAACTCGCCGTCGAACCACTTTCTGCCACTATTGAAATCAACAAATACACTCAGGCTCTCAAAACCTCTCTCCACCTCAAATACGAACCCATGATGTTTTTTCGGATTGGCTACCCTAAAAAACCTTTTCCTCATGCCCCTCGTCGCCCGATAACAGAGGTTGTCTCCACTAAATCATGACCAATCCGTTTTTAGATCCCAACTATTATTTCGACAAATCACTCCTTCCTTCAACCAAAACCAGCCTCATCAACTGGTACTACCAATCAAATATTACCGACTACAACCACCTTCTAACAACCAAGCCAGAGTCTTATTGGCTCAAGCGTGGCCAGCTCAAAGCTCTCCACCTCTTCCATCAGGCTGCCGAGCACATACCAGCCTATCAAGATTTCCTTAAAAAACATCACGTCAAACCCAACACCATCCGCACATACCAAAACTTCCAAAATCTTCCTACCACTGATAAACCCAACTACATCACTCAATATCCTCTAGAAGCCCTCTGTTGGCACGGCCAACTATCCCAATCAAATATCGTCTCATATTCATCTGGCTCAACCGGCTCCCCTTACTTATGGCCCCGCTCCACCTATCAAGACATCGAAGGAGCTTTCCAATTCGAGCATCTCCTCACCTCACTTTTTGGTATCGACAAAAAATCTACTTTATTTATCAATTGTTTTTCCATGGGCAACTATGTCGCCGGCGTCTATGTCTACACCTCCACAAAACTACTCTCCCAAAAAGGTTATCCTTTAACTACTGTGTCTCCTGGAATTAACTATCAAGACGCGCTCAACATGCTTACCAAACTAGCAGACAAATACGACCAGGTTATTCTTGCAGGCTACCCTCCATTTATCCGCGACCTTATTGAAATTGGTATCGATTCCGGAACCAATTTCAAACGTCTCAATCTGAAATTCTTTTTCGCTTCCGAATTCTTTTCCGAAACCTGGCGCGACCACACTCTAGAACTTACCAACAACCACTCTCCCCTCACCGACTCAACCAACATCTATGGCACCGCCGACTCCGCCATTTTTTCCTTCGAAACTCCCACCACCATAGTCATTACCAAACTAGCTGATGACCATCCCCAATTAAACCAAAACCTATTCCATTCTGATCTCAGCCCAACCCTCACCCAATTCAATCCCCTCCTCACTTTTTATGAATCAATCAACCGAGAGTTAACTCTCACTGCCAATACTGGTGTTCCCCTCATCCGCTACAACCTCAAAGATGAAGGCGACATTCTACCAATTTCCACCGTCAACCGTATCTTCGACCAACACGGTTTTAATTTGACATCAACACTCCAACAACACCATCTCGACACCTCTTCTACCCAACTCCCCATGGTCTACCTTACCAATCGTACCGACGGTGCCGTTTCTTTCTATGCTATCAAGATTTTCCCAGAATACGTTCGCGGTGGTCTAGAAATCGACACCCTCAAACACCAACTTTCCGGCAAATTCACTCTTATTTCAGGTCATACTAACAATCATCGCCCAGAACTTACTGTCCATGTCGAACTCACCCGCAACGCACAACCATCAGCCTCACTCAAACACCAAGTTCTCAACAGCGTCCAACAAAGTTTGAGGAATCGTTGCAGCGAATACAACTTCCTCGAACAATCAATTGGTAAGCGAGCTACTCCAAAAATCGTCCTCCACCTCAAAAACCATTCTCAATACTTTAAAGTTGGCATCAAACAAAAATGGATCATCAACTAACCAACCATCCTCAACCTCAGTTTTTTCAACTATCCCAAACCTCTCACCAAAAAGATTTTAACCAATTGGCTCACACTGCCCATCCCCACATAGTCGACACCTACCACAAACAGCTCATCGAGCTCTACAAAATCAGACACCCGCGCCACAAAACCAATACCACCAAACTTCAACTCTTTATCAACCAATTTCTCGGTCACACTCCCGAAAATAAATCAGGTACTTGGATCTATTACCCCTGGAAAAACACTCTTGTACATCTACTGGACCAGTCTGAGTTCTTTGAACTTCGCACTGCCCGCAACTTCCCTCTCATCTCCAAAAAGGATCAACTACTATTTAACCAGCTCTCAGTTGGCATCATTGGCCTAAGTGTGGGCAACTCCATCGCCCTCTCTCTTGTTTACGCTGGTGGCGCCAATACTATTAAACTTGCCGATCCAGATACTCTCGAACTCTCCAACTTAAATCGCATTCACGCCACTGTCCTTGATCTTGGCGAAAATAAAACCTATCTCGCTGCCAAACAAATCTATGAAATTAATCCCTACGCCAAACTCATTCTTTATCCAGAAGGACTCACTCCCGAAAACATCAAGTCCTACCTTACCGACGATCCCAAACCCAACCTCATCATTGACGAATGCGACAACTTAACCATCAAATTTAACCTTCGGCTTATTGCTCGTAGCCTTAAATTGCCTCTACTCATGGTCTCTGATAATGGTTTTGAAAGTAACATTGACCTGCTTCGCTTTGATACTCATCCCAACGCCGGCCGTATGGGTGATGCTCCTATTCTCTCTACCGAGGATTTAGTTGCTGCCCTCAACGTCACCGAGTCACTTCACCTTACTCCCGCCGAAGAAACTCAGCTAATCATTAGGCTAGTTGGTGCCGACAAAATCTCTCACGGCATGCAACAAGCCTCATTTAAATATGTTAAACGCCAAATAGCTGGCTGGCCCCAACTCTCCATGACGGTCTTTGCCGGCGGTGCTCTGGCCACTTATACCGCTCTGCTTCTTGCCAAAAAGTCTCCCACCAAAGGCAGAACCACCAGCTTTTCCTTTCCAGAACTTCTAGACCCCAAGCATCACACTCCTCGCCGACAACTAAAACATCTTCATCATACCAAGAAGTTCAAACACTTCATTAAATCTCTCTCCTAATTGAGAACCCCAGAAAAAAGCTATACCATGGACACATGGTCGAACTACTTGCCCTAATCTTTGTGTTGGTCGTCAGTTCTTCTTTGGCCCTGTTTATTTATCTAAATAACCCTAAAAGTGCCACCAATCGCATGTTCGTCTTCTTCTCTGTTTCTATTGTCTTCTGGGCCATTATCATGTATTTGTCCATCCACCCGTTTAGCTTTAACCAGACCCTCTTCTTTATTCGCCTCAGCATGCTCGCCGCCATTGTTATGTCCACTGCTGTCCTCTATCTCTCTTACACTATCCCCAACGACACTTTTAAACTTAAAACAAAGTACATCGTCCTTACCCTCATTATTGCCACCATCGGCTGTATCACAGCCATGAGTCCCTACATGTTTACCAGCTTAACTATTGATGGGAATAACATCGAGCCAAATGCCGGTCCAGGCATGATCATGTTTATGGTCTCTGGCCTCGGTTACTCCATCAGCGGACTCATTATCTTGGCACTTAAGTTTCACCACAGCCATGGACTAGTCAGAAACCAACTTCTATTTGTGCTTATCGGCATTGGCCTCATGCATATTCTCCTGATCTATGGCAACTTTATTGACGTCCTCATCTTCAAAACCAGCCGTCTGATCTCTTTCGGTCCTGTTTTCACCACCCCCTTTCTAATCTTCACTGCCTACGCCATCCTCAAACACCGTCTTCTTGACATCCGCTTCCTAGTTGCTCGCGCCGTTGCCTACACCCTCGTCACATTCCTGGCCGCCGGTCTTTTTGCCTATGCTCTCTTCTTAATCCCCACTTTTATTCCCAGCCAGTACGAAACTCCTGCCTCCATGTTAGTTGCTCTCATTCTTGCTTTTTGTTTCACCCCCCTAAAAAGACTTATCCAAAAACTCACTGAAGGCATCTTCCACAAGGGTGCCTACTCCTCCGACCAACTCTTAAACGACCTCGGCTCCATCACCAGCTCCACTTTGGCCATGGACAAGCTCACTAGAAAGGTCCTCAAAAAACTCGCCCGCACCATGCACATCAGCCGCGCCGGCTTTATCCTCCTTACCACCCACGGCGAGCACAAAACCGTCACCACCATTGCCAACGGCTTCGACCCCACCCCCAACATTACCACCCACCAAATCAAACAACTGGCCACCAAAGCCACCGGTGACCTTCTCGTTTTTGAAGAAATGGAACAAGGCCCTACCAAACAGCTCCTCCGCGATCAACACTTCTCTGTTGTTATGCCCTTGGAGGTTAAAGACACCCTCCACGGCCTTCTCGTCCTTGGCGAAAAATCCTCCGGCGACATCTACACCAACCAGGACCTAAACGTCCTCGATATCTTCGCTCCCGCCATCTCCGTGGCCATCCAAAACTCCCTCGCCTTCCAAAAGATCAGCCGCTTCAATATCACCCTGAGGAAAAGGGTCAACGAAGCTACTTCTGAGCTCATAAAGGCCAACCGCCACTTAAAACACTTGGACAAACTCAAAGACGAATTTGTCTTTATCGCCACCCACGAGCTCAAAACCCCCGTTACTGTCATGAAGGGTTATATGTCCATGATCCGCGACGGTAGCTATGGTGAAGTACCTCAAAAAGTTCAGGAAGCCTTAACCGAAATTGATCAAGCCAATCAACAGCTGGTTCAGTTAGTCAATGACTTGCTCGAAATCGCCAGGGCCGAAACCAAAACCATTCAAATCAACACTACCCCCACTCCCATCTACGAAATCATCAAAACCAACTTAGACAACTTAAAAGCCTTAGCAGAACAAAAACACTTGAAGCTTGTCTACAAAACTTTACCTCACCAACAAGTAACTGTAATGGCTGATCCAGACCGGATTAAAGAAATCATCAACAATTTAGTTAGCAACGCCATTAAATATTCACAGTCCGGCACTATCACCATTAGTCACGAATCCAACGGCAAAGAGTTAACTACCCATGTGACAGACCAGGGATACGGCATCTCTGATAAAAACCAGTCTAAAGTTTTCTCCCGCTTTTTCAGAGCTGAAGAAACCGCCTCTCAACCTGGCACAGGACTAGGCTTGTTTATTGTCAAACAAATTGTCGAAAAAATGGGGGGTAAAATCTGGTTCAAATCAAAATTAGGCGAAGGCACTACTTTTAGTTTTTCTCTCCCCTTAGACGGCGACCACCAAATGGCCGACTTCAAAAAAGCCTACACAAAACGCTAGACGCCAATCCCTAAACCCTATTGCTTTGGTAACAACTGCTCCACCATTGCTGTAATCTGACTCGGATCATTATCTGCTTTAATCAAAAACTTCACTGCACCCAACTCCTTTGCTCGCACCGCATCCGCCTCATTAGCCAAATTAGTGAGTATCACTACCTGAATTTTAGCAGTCACCGGATTTGCTCTCAATTGTTCCAATACTTTAATCCCCGACAATTTAGGCATCATAATATCCATCAGAATCAAATCAGGAATCAATTTTTTGGCTTTCTCCAAACCTTCCAAACCATCCCCTGCAATTTCCACCTCATAACCATTATGAGCTAGTATAGACAGATACATTTTCTGCAACAACGGATTATCTTCAACCACCAACACTCGCGCCATAAAAACCCTCAATACCGCTAATTACCGATACCTGCTAACATACAGGATACCACCCCCCAAATCAAGCCAAGGACTTACTCAACCACTCTCTTCACGAATAGTTTTCAATATTGTCTCTACTTGTCCCCGTTGCCCAGCAAGTTCATTACTAAACTCTTTCTGCATCTGCACAAACGGTTCAGCCAAAGACAAATATCTTTCTATTGGTGTTTTAATCCAAGGAAACCAAAAACCTCTCCTATCTGAAGCAAAATCAATGTCATTAGTGTGACGCGCCCTACTCATATTTAACTCCACCTCTCCCCTAATTCTAGACAATTCTCCTACTGACATTTTAGGAAACATTGACACCAACATTTTTAACATTTTCCTATTTCCACCAGACTGTTTTTTTAACAAACGAAGAAACTCCTTTGTTTTTGGTCCAAACTCTCTTGAATCAGATAGATTAGTTGATGCTCTATACTTTGCAATCTGTCGCCCATCTTTCTCAACCACACCGTCATATTCCACTGGCAATTCAAGATGGTCATGAGTTTTCTGGATCACTAATGAAAAAATCCTATCTGGTCTAAGCTCTCCATCATCGGTAAATTCATAACCATAACGCGCTACCACGACATGTCCTCTTTTTGACAAATAATCAACCAACCCAAACATTTGTCCCTCTAATCCATGAAGTGTCAAATTATCATCGACGTACAATACACCGTTTGGAGCCAACGACTCATACATGGCTGCCAACGCTCCCAATGGATCAACAAAGGTAGTGTCAACCATTAGTGTGTAAATTCGGGTTTTGAACGGCTGGATAGTTTTGGTTTAAGTAATTGATAATTGAGCCTGCATAACGGCCGTGTGATTTGGTGTCATTGAAACTACTGTCCATGACTTTAATTCGTCGCCTGACTTCACGGAACTCCCTTTCAAGAATATTTGTGGTCCTGATTTTTGGCCAGAGTTTTTTGTCATAATCATAGTAGGTAATTGTCTTCATAAAGTTGTGTTTAAAAGAATTAACTGACTTTGGTTCTTTTAAATACCACTTTTTACAGAAAGCTTTAACCTTGATCAATGCATCTTTTTTGGTCTCCTGTTGGTAGACAACCTTGGCGTCAGTTGCCACTTCTTTTTTGTTTTGTTTGCTGGCTTTGGTGAATACGTTTCTTAATTTGTGAACAATGCAGTTTTGGAGAGGCACCTGGGGAAACAATTGATCAGCGGTTTTGGTTAAACCTTCAGCATCATCACTGATAATCAGCTTCAAATTCTTCCCTGTAAGCCCCCTTTGCTTCAGTGACAAGAGTAGTTGATGCCAATCTTGATATGATTCCGATCTGGCTACCCTGAATCCAATGATCTTCCTCTCTCCATTTGGTTTGACTCCCAACACGCAGAGTAAAACTGATTTGTTATCCTCCCAGCCATATCCTTTGGTCTTGGTCCACAGCCCGTCGACAAGTAGATACTCAAATTCATCTTCAAGAGTTGTGGAGTTAATGTTAGCTTCCTCTACTTGGGCTAGTTCTCTGTGGATGGTGCCAACCCGATTGGTGGAGATATTCGTCCCCAGACAAGTTTTGACGATATGTTTCACTTTCCGTTGAGATATTCCCAGTCGATGCATCTCAGCAACTAGTCCAAAAAACTTGTCTTGCTCTTGGTCGAACACTGATAGAGTTTGGGGTTGAAAATCTTGAGGATTATCCCTAAACCGAGGCACGGGGATATTCTCCACGGTTCCAAAGGGTCCTATCATTTTTCGGTTGTAGTGACCGTTAAATGATAATCCTACCAGCTGGTGCATTTCTTCTCTAAAATCTTTCATCTCCTCCTTGATCATTAACTTAACCGTAACTCGGATTAATTGTTTCAAACTTTCGGTGAAACTATCCTCCAAGAAACCTGTAAGTTCTGCTTCATCTTTAAAGACTGGCAAGTTAAAATTCTTCTTGCGGCTGGGCATAGATACTCCTTTTTGCAAAAATGGTATATATCTATCCTGGCCGTTTTATTTACCCTGTTTCAACCTCAGTTTCGGGTTTATATTTACACACTCGTTTTATACACTACCTCAACAAATTCACCCTAAGTATACCGACTCGTAATCAGCTCATATTAAAAGTGGATCCGAATTTCTAAGCAACTCTTCTGCTTGTCCCACTTGGTAATCAACATTTCTCAATTCCTGCCGCCTTTCCTGACTTAACATAGGCCGATAGTCATGTGCACTTATTCCATGTAAGTCAACTTTATTTCCAAACTTTTTTTTACTCTCACACAAAAAACCAGCTTTAGCAGCACCTACATCTAAAACCGTAACTGGTACCTGCGACGAACTTACAAAAGCTTCAATGCAAGCAATCGCATCAAAACCAATATTATCCTCACGGTATTCAGGAACTTCTCCTTCAGTCAAGTACCTAAAATCCACTATCCACACGGGGCGAACCTAAGAACCCACATTGTTTGCGAGCTTTCAATCTGTCCCTCAAATTCGCTTGGTCCCCAGCAAACACATTTGACTGTGCAACTATACCCTTTCTCACATTATCCGGTGGATTTCTCCAAGGAAAAGTCTCTCGCGGACTTAATAATTCACCAGTCTGTTCAACCATACCTGACCTCATAAATACCAAAAAAGGGCCTCTCTGAGCCACCCCAGGGATTTGAACCCTGGACCTCCTGTTTACAAAACAGGCGCTCTAACCAACTGAGCTAGGGTGGCACATCTCACCAGCTATTCTATCCTAAAACCCCATTTTCACCAACGCCTGCCTCACAATCTCGCCGACCCACTTTGACACCTCACTTGCTAAGCTCAGCCCATAAGGGTAGCATCCAACCATATCGCCCTACAACACTCACTTGTCCTTTAGGTCAATTATGTCAATTTCGCTCACCCTATCCTACGGTCTTGTCTCATCTATCGATTCCGCCATCGCAAATGCCTTCTCTGCCTCACTCTTCCGTCCCAATGCCACTAACACCATTCCTCTACTTCGGTATAACTTCGACACTTCTGGCTCACCTGCTATAGCCTTATCAATGTTCTCTAAAGCTTCTTTATATTTCCCTTTGTCCGCCAACACCAGTCCAATATAGTTATAAGCTCGAGTAATCTTAGGGTTAATCTCCACTGCTTTAGTAAACTCACCTATCGCCTCATCCCCTCTACCTAAAGCCACCAAAGCTTGCCCCATATTGTAATGCACATCCGCGTTAGTCGGCTCCAACTCCATCACTTTCCGATAGTTCTCCACTGCCTCCCCTATCCTCCCTGCCTGCTGCAACTGCACCGCGTATTGGTTCACCGCCCGTGCCTTATTCGGAGACTTGCTCACCACATCTTGCCACAACGACAACTCCGTCGCCCACACTCGGTTGCGCGCATATCCCCATACCCCATACACCCCCACCACCATCACCACCATCACCACCAATACCTCCTTGTCTTTGCCCCACTTTTGGTACAACCAACCCGCCATCAACACTGCCCACCCCGCCACAGATATATACAGCCGGTGGTCAAAGATCACATCCTGTATCGGTATCAAGCTCGTCACCATTAGCCCCACCAAAAACCACCCGATTGCAAACGATCCCAATTTCCACCTCCTATACCACCACCAAGTCAGCCCCACTAACCCCACCAACACCACAAGTCCCAACACCACCCCACCATCCCATCCATAAGATAACGGAAAGGTATAGTCCAAATTTTGTCTTACCGGCACTACCATCAGTTGTATGTACTTCAGCAGCACCCTAAACTGTGTCAACACATACGACCCCCAAGTTACCGTTTCCTTCAAACCTGTCTCTTTAGTGTCGTACAAGATGTACCCTAACCCAACTTGTTGAACTATTATCACTGCCCCCACCAATCCCACACCCGCCAATATCAATGCCTTTGCCAACCAGTCTCTTACACTCCTACTAAACCAATAGCCTTCCACCACTAGTAGCATCAAAGGCAACGTGGCTACCGTTTCTTTAGTTAATAACCCTAACCCACCCGCTCCCACCACCACCACTCCCCACCCCCATACCCTTCTTCTCGTCTTGGCCAACCGCACCTTCACATATGCCCACACCGCCAGAACATAAAATAGCCCCGCTAAGCTCGCGTACCGCTGCACAATATACGTCACCGCCTGTGTCTGCACCGGATGCACCACAAACAACAATCCCGCTACTAACCCCACCCAATTAGCACCCACCGCCATATCATCATCTGTCCTTCCCCTTTCCAATTTCCCCTTTCTGTTACCGATCTCTAATTTCTTTACACCCCATTTCCTTTTTGTTTTATTAATTCTTCCTATCTCCCCTACCAACCTCCACACCACCAGCCCGGCCAACAAATGGATCGTTATATTCACCAAGTGGTACCCCAACACCTTATCCCCGTCAGTCTGGTAATTCAGAAGAAAGGTCACATTCCCTACCATCCTCCCCGTCTTCCAATTCAAACTGTCCCTAAACCACTTCCAATCATGCACATAGGGATTATTCACAATGTTGTCATAATCATCAAAATGCCAGCTCGCGTTTAACGTATTTGAGTACACCAACACTCCAACCACCACAATCACCAACCCAGCCACCCAACTACCGCGGCCGATCTCCGACTTCAGCCATCGCCAACCTTTTACAATATTTTCCACAATCTTATTTATACCAGTTTCCCCCACTCGCTCCCATCGCCAAAGACTGTCTCTACAAGGAAAGTTTTTTGGGTACAGACCCTTGCTTCATGTATAATCCACTCATGCCCAAAACCACACTCCCCACCAAACCACTCAAGAAAAAATCCTACTCCACCCCTTTTGGCGATTATTTTAGGCAGCTCGATATCATCGACAAAGACCTTAGGCAGCAGCAGGAATTTGGCTCTTTTCTGATTCTCTCCCTAGTCGAAGAAGTCGGCGAAATGGCCCGGGCTTATCTAGCCAAACATGGCCGCAAGCCCACCAACATCGCCGCCCAAGAAGACGAAACCTACGAGCAGGAATTAGGCGACATCATTGTTGCCATCCTCCGCTTCGCCCGCATCAAAGACATCAACCTTGACGAACGAGTCCAGTATAGTTTAAAGAAAATCCAAAAGCGCCGCACTAATCCCAAAAAATAGGTCTCCTTCTATTTGTGGATACATCCCCAGTTCACCAATACCAATAATTGGATACACCCACCCAACAAACTCCACATCTGAAAAATTCACCAGCTACGATCACTAATGATTTACCCGCTCTTAATATTTATCACCCACACATCTCCATGTCTGTGTCCTAGACCGTTGGCGTTTAAATCTAAAGCTTCTGCAGCCATAACAAACATTCCCCACTGTCTATTATCATAACTAGATCCTATACAATGAGGACACAAAGCAAACAGTGGTCTTTCAAGAACCGTTAATGTATGTTCATTTGTCCGAAACGGAACACTGATTTGAGCCACTCTTAACCATGGATCCAGCTGATTACCCCCTTCTCTTAGACCTAGAGCATACATTTTCAAAGAAGTGATTGGGTAAATTGTCTCTTTTACTATTGTCTCATCTATTCGCTGCCTAGTCACCACGGGTGACACTGTAGACGCAATCGCCAACCAAGTACCAGTAGGTTGATCCCTAACTGTCTCTCCATTATTCAAAAACATCATACTCAAAACAGGTGGATATTCCACATTAACCGTCTTTCCAACACCATTCCAAACACGACCTAACACAGCATTTTTTACCCAATTTCCAACTCTATTTGCTTTATCAAAAGATAATAAACTCAATGCCTCTATCACACTCTTCCAATCATTACTACCAACATCTATAACCGCACTTATATCATTAGCTGTTGCCAACTCTACTAAGAGTGAGGAGGTTCGTAGAGCTCTATTCCTTACTTCATCAACATAAACCAAATCGAACACATGACGACTTGGCTCATTGCCACCATAACATGGCCCTCTATCAACAATCCCCATACAACACCCCCAGTTAAAGTTAATATCGCCGCATTTTACATATCTCCTACTCTCCTGTCAACAGTTATAGGCCACTTTTGATAACCATTTCAGAGACTCAAGAAACCTCCATACAACCAGGCTGTAAATAAACTACATTATAAAGTTGCCCCAACAGGAGTTAGTCGCGGCACACCTTCCTTATCCAACAAGATTTTTCCAACTTCATTGCTATCGCTTAGACTCACATACTTATTTCCATCCGATGATAACCCCACATGCAACATATGACCACTCAGCGCCAGAATCACCTCACAACCATTCCTAATCAAGCCATCAATCCTAAGGCTATCTCTCACTAATCCAAACCCATAATCACCAAAGTACCTTCTACATATCTTCCCAACATTTTCCTCAGAAAGAAAGATTCTATCCAACATCTCCCTTATACAAATTTCATCCACTTTTCTAATCTGAGGATCAACCCATCCTGATCTTTGTAAGTTTATCAATCCAAAGTACTGTTGCAGTCTATTCGCAACCAAGTGATCAGGAATTACCACATTCATTCCAGAAGTTAGAGCGATTGCAAATCTGATCGATCTAATAACACAATCTTGACGAAACGCAACCGTCTCGACTAACTCAACAACATTGCCTTCAAAATTAACATATCTTTCCCACACTTAATTCCCCTATCAGTGAAATTAATATGTAGAAATATTACCATCCATATCAAGCCCTATCACAATTTATGAAAACTAAATCACGGGAAATTGTGCACAACCCATCCTTTCCTCACAACTAAGACACCAAAACCTCCTCCGTCTTCCCTAACTTCCACCACTCCTCTATACTAATTCCATCATGCCCGCCCCTACCCTTCCCCCCATCACCAACCTCATCTCCCTACCGGAGGAACAACTCCTCAAAAAGCTCGGTTCGCATCTCTCCGGTCTTTCGGACCCAGAGGCCAAACAACACCTCCACACCTACGGCTACAACCGCCTGGTCAAAGAGCACAAATCCCACCTTGCCATCGAATACCTCAAAAACTACAAAGACCCTCTGGTCATAGTCCTCTTTCTGGTGGCCATTGTCTCCATCGCCACCGGTGAGCACATCAACGCCCTCTTGGTCGCCCTCATGGTAGTTCTCTCCACCACCCTCAACTTCTTCCAGGAGCACAAAGCCTCCCAAGCCGCCGCCAAACTCAAAGCCAAAGTCGCCGCTAGCGCCACTGTTATCCGCAGCCGTACTACCCAAACCATACCTGCCGACCACATTGTCCCTGGCGACATCATCTCCCTCAAAGCCGGTGACCTTGTCCCCGCCGACGCTATTATCCTCGACAGCCACGACCTTTTTGCCAACCAATCCACCCTCACCGGAGAGTCCTTCCCTGTCCCCAAACAACCCGGCCCCCTCACCTCCAAACACCCCGACCTCTCTGGCCTTACCAATGTCGTCTTCTCCGGTACCAGCATTGTCACCGGCTCTGCTACCGCTGTAGTTGCCGCCACTGGCACCAACACCGAATTCGGCCGCATCGCTACCACACTTGAACAAACCCTAGAGGACAACGACTTTATCCTTGGCGTCAAACGCTTTTCCTACTTTATCCTCCGCATCATCCTCTTTTTCGTCCTCTTTATCTTCTTGGTCAACGCTGTCGTTAAGCACGACATCCTTCAATCCCTCACCTTTGCCATCGCCGTCGCCGTTGGCCTCACCCCCGAGTTCTTGCCCATGATCATGACCGTCACCATGGGCAAAGGTTCAGTCGCTATGGCCGCCAAAGGTGTTATTGTCAAACGCCTCACCGCTATTCCCACTTTTGGTAGCATGGATATTTTGGCTACCGACAAGACCGGCACTCTCACCGAAAACCACATCAAGCTCGTCAAATACCTAAATCTCACAGGTGAAACTTCCGAATCTGTCCTCCTTCACGCTTACCTCAACAGCCATTTCGAGTCCAGCCTCAAGTCCCCCATGGACGACGCTATTCTCGACTTCAAGCACATAAAAATCGGCGACTACAAAAAAATCGAAGAGATTCCTTTCGACTTTTACCGCAAACGTTCCTCTGTTGTTGTCGCTCATGGTCGCAAGCATCTCCTCATCACCAAAGGCGCCCCCGAAGAAGTCTTGGCCAGTTGCTCCTCCTACTGTGATGATCAGGCCTGCAAATCAATCACCGCGAGGCACAAAAAAGATTTTGTCAAGCTCTACCAAGACTTAAGTCAACAGGGTTTTCGGGTCCTCGCTGTTGCCACCAAAACGATTTCCCCGTCTCAACAAACTTTCTCCAAATACGACGAAGCCGGACTCGAGCTTCTGGGCTTTACTGCTTTCCTCGATCCCGCCAAAACCGGCGTCAAAGCTGCTATCGACCAACTCGAAGCCCGTGGCATCGAGATCAAAATCATCACAGGCGACAACGAGCTTGTCACCCAAAAGATCTGTGAAGATGTCGGTGTCAGCGTCAAAGGCATTCTCCTAGGGCACCAGCTCGATCGCCTCACCACCGCCTGCCTCAAACGTAGAATTGAGGAAACCACCATCTTTGCCCGCTTTTCCCCAGAGCAAAAAAACCGCATCATCGAACTCCTAAGAAGTAACGGCCATGTCGTCGGCTATATGGGCGATGGCATCAACGACGCCCCCTCACTCCAATCCGCAGATGTTGGTATCTCGGTGAGTAACGCCGTCGACGTCGCCAAAGAGTCCGCTGACCTCATCCTGACCCACAAAAGCTTGGAACAGCTCTCAGAAGGCGTCGCCGCCGGCCGCGCCACCTTTGGCAACACCATGAAATACGTCATGATGGGTATTAGCAGCAACTTCGGTAACATGTTCTCGGTCTTGGGCGCTGTTCTCTTTTTGCCCTTCCTGCCCATGCTCCCCATCCAAATCCTTTTAAACAACTTTCTCTATGATCTCTCCCAGCTCACCATTCCCTCCGACCACGTTGATCCGGAATACATCGAGAAACCGAAACACTGGGACACCAAGTTCATCCGCAAATTTATGTTTGTCTTTGGCCCCATTAGCTCCATCTACGACTACGCCACCTTCATCCTTCTCTACTTCATCTTCCGGGCCTCCCCTACCCTCTTCCAAACTAGCTGGTTTATCGAGTCCCTGGCCACTCAAACCCTGGTCATCCACATTATCCGTACCAAGAAGGTTCCCTTTATCAAAAGCCTTTCCAGCCGTTACCTCATGCTCTCTACTGTATCTGTAGTCATCCTTGGCTGGCTTATCCCCTTCTCGCCCTTAGGTCCCATCTTCAACTTCACTACTATCCCCCTTCCCCTGTTACTCTCTTTAGCCGGTGTTGTCGTTCTCTACCTCATCACTGTGGATATCGGCAAAGCCTTCCTCTACAGCCACCACGAAAATGGCGAAACGGCCATATGATTCCATGGCACTAACTCACTCTAGCCATGAAATCATGTAACAATCGAACAATTGAACCATTTACTCTCTCATCTCTATCTCAAATCTCTATCTACTCTATCGGCTCCCCCTCCACCTGACTCCTTTTGATCTATTGACATTATCCCTGCAAGCACGTATCAATAACCCAAGACAAATTTTGTCTTTTTATCCATTCCTTTCGCATAGATTTAGTCTAGGGGAAGGGGGTGGTACACATGCCAGTTAAAAAGAAACCTGCCAAAAAAACCACCAAGAAAGTCGTCAAGAAGGTTGCCAAACGCGCCGTAAAAAAGGTCGCTAAAAAAGTAGCCAAAAAACCCGTCAAGAAAGTGGCCAAAAAAGCAGTCAAAAAAGTCACTAAGAAAAAGGTTGCCAAGAAAAAAGCTCGCAAGTAATTTGCATATTTTTGAGATCTCAAAAGCGCTGCCCTGCAGCGCTTTTTTGTAACATCAAGCCAATAGGTTTTTTCTTCCCAAACTTCCCCCAACACCTACGATCTACCATCCACAATCTACTGCTCCCCAGACACTTCTACTCTCCCAAATACTTCTTACATAGTGTCATCAACTGATCCAGCTCTATATCTGCCTTTGTCACATATTCCCATGCTCCCAACTCCTTCACCTTCATCTGGCTCAAAGCATCCGCTTCATTGCTCACCACCACCACTGGCAACGTCTTCAGCACTCCCTGCTTCTGCAGCTCCATCAGCACCTGCCGTCCACTTACCTTGGGCATATTCAAATCCAACAGCACCAAATCAGGCTCAAAACTTGCCACCGCTGCCAACCCCGCCTCACCATCATAAGCCAACTGCACCTCATAATGCCCAGACAACATCCGCCAATACATCTTGGCAATCAATCGATCATCTTCTACTACCAACACCTTCTTCATATCACCTCACTTACTTACTTCTACCAGACCCACAGCCCAAAATCAATAAGTCTACTTACGATCACCCAACTTCACCACCATCACAGTAATGTCATCCCCGCTCCCACTCTCCCTAGCTAACCTCACCAACTCCGCTGACATCTCTTCCGCACTCTTTTCATTATCCCAACTCTCCTTTACCCATTCTGCTCCTTGCTTATCAGACATTTTTTCATCCTTCTCTAGTATTCCATCACTTGCCATCACAATCACCTCATATTCAGCAAGGTCAATCATCATTCACTAACCATTTTTCCCTGGCCACACTTGCTTCCTTATCTTGGCAACTACCAATTTAATCTGTTCATACCCTACTTCATCACCCACAATGTCTTTAATCAGTCTGAGTTTCTCCATCCCCACTTTTTCCACCGCTTCCCGAATCTGACATTCCTCAGTCTCGGTCACCAACTCACCCACTCTCAACATTCCCCCACCTATGTACCATTGTATCAAATGATCTACTATCGTCTCCCGCATCAGTCCTCTCTCAGCTACTATTTCCTCCACTTTTTTACCTAACACATACATCCCCACTGTCTCCATTACACTCTCCCCCAAACCGCTTCTCACTGGTCGTTTTTTTACTACCAGCTTTGGATTATGTTTCAATTCTTCAATCCTATCCTTATTCAGCATCAACTTCACCATCTCCAACATTCCAGCGGCAAATTCCTTGATGTTATCTTCAAACACCACCGGTGGTCCAAACCCAACCATACCACCACCCTTTTTCTTTCTCTCCCCCACTACCAAATACACCCTCTCCTCATCAGTCATTCTCACCGATAACTCATATCGCTTCCCCCCACACTCAATGATTTTCTCAGTTAATTGTTTCACCTTCACCTCCATCACACTTTACATCCACCCAACTTAACTCACTGTGCTGAGGGAAGGATTCGAACCTTCGTAGGCGTGAGCCATCGGTTTTACAGACCGACCTCGTTGTCCACTTGAGTACCTCAGCATGTCTTAAATTGTTACAGTCTCTCTTTCCTACAAGCTACCTAGCTTGTTATCCAGATCACAATTCTAACTTACCGCACCCCATTCCTCAACCACCACCACTCACTTTAATAATATATATTATTAAAGTATCAATCTCACAACTTTTCTCCAACCTCTTTCTTCACCCCCCTCTTCCTACTAACCTGATACTTTAACTTTCCCAACTTGCTCCAATTTGCTCCCGGAGCCGGTGTCAACAACAAATCCTCCATCCCTTCCCGAATACTTTCCCAAAACTTAGCCGCTTCGTTGTCCGCAGTCACTTGTTCCAACGCATGTTTTAATCCCCCACCCCTAGAACTCATCCATGACCTCACCCTCGCTATCGTTGGCGGTGTCACTTTCAAAAACTCCCCAATTTCTGCATAACTATAACCCTTGGACAACATCAAGGCTATCGCCAATCTCTTCGCCAATACCACCTTTTCTGTATCAGTCAACAAATCACTTACAAACGATTGTAGTTTAGCCCCCCTCTCTACTTTTTCAAACGCCGTCCAAAACACCTCAAAAATCCTTTTCTCAACTTCAACATTCAACTTGCGTCTCGATATCTGTGCCATATCAGCTCCTCCATCAACTCACTAACAACCCCACTATATTAATATATATTATTAAAGTATTAAACTTCAGTTTTGCCAACACACTACTATCACATCACCGCAAACCCAAATGTCCCCACCACTAACCTCATCCCCTTTCCCAACCTCCAATTGTCTGATATCATCATCTGGTAAAATTCACCCTGATTCTCATTACCCATTATTTTCTACTCATTCCTCATTAATATTCGCCTAGGTAGTTCAGTGGCAGAACGCCTTCTTGGTAAGAAGGAGGTCGTGGGTTCGATTCCCACTCTAGGCTCAACAAAAACCAACCACATCGGTTGGTTTTTTGCTTAATGTCTTAACCCATCAAAAAACCCTACTCGAGCGGACTTTGAGGACTTTTCCCCGGATTACTCCAGGTGGGTGAGCTGCTTCTAAAACCACGGTTTCAAAAGACTTTGCTCTCCCTTAAAAAAGTTTTTTTGTCGAGGAAAAACTTCCTCATTTATCGACTCTCGTAGGGCACCTATATATCACCACAACCACCCTCATTTGTCAACCACAAAAAACCCAAACTACCTCTGGAAATTACATAAACAATACCCGAACTCATACAAGCTGAGCAGACACTAAACTAATTGACATAACTCTACCCTACTCCCCCTCATTTTTCAACTGCACTGATCTAAACCCTGCACTACTCTAGGCCTCCCACCAATCCCCTTCCCCTCACCATTCCCACCTGCACCAGTAGCCTCATCCTCCTCTCTTGTCCAACTAGATCAGCACGCCAAAACACCCACCCAAAACACACCACAAATTATCACCACCTGCTTATTACCCAAATGTAGACTTAAGTTTCCAACACTTTAAGAAATCCCTTAAATTCTTCTCCAATATCTGGATGTTTCAGGGCAAACTCCACCACCGTCTTTAACCACTCCAGCTTGTTTCCCGTATCATAAAACTTACCTCCCTCAATTTGCTTTGCCAATACTCTATGCCCATCCTCCATCATCAGCTTCACCGCATCATTCCAATAAAACTCTTTTCCCGGCTCCAGCTTAGCCAACACTTGATCCAAATATTGGAAAATATCTCCAGTAAACAAGAACCCTGACACCGTAATATAGTCACTCGGTGCCTTGTCCTTGCCCGGTTTCTCCACCAATTCATTGGCATCGATTATCCCCGGCTCAATTTCTTTACCCCCAGCAACCCCATACCGGTCATAATCTTCATCCCGCTGGGCCCGTAGGCACGACAGCACGCTCGCTCCATACTTCTCATAAGTTGCTATCAACTGCTTAAACCGGCTGGGGCGAGCCACAATAAAATCATCACTCCACGCATAAATAAACGGTTCGTTGCCCACAATATCCTTCACATTATGCAAAGGAGTCCCATTGCCATATGGCCCCTTCTGCCGCACATAGTAAAAATTGGCCATTTCCGAGATCCGATTCACTTCATCCAACAGTGGTTTCTTTTTCTCCCCTCCCATTTTTAAGTTCTCAATCAGGTCCGCACTCGGTGCATCAAAATGGTCCTCAATATTTCGCTTGTGGTACCCCGTTACAATCACAATATCCGTAATCCCCGCATCCACCAACTCTTCCACCACATACTGGATCACTGGTTTATCGACCACCGGTAACATCTCTTTTGGCATCGCCTTAGTCTGTGGTAAAAATCTAGTCCCAAACCCAGCCGCTGGTATCACTGCTTTCCTTATCTTTTTAATCTTAATCATCTCGTTACCTCTAGAACTTAATTAATAAAACTAGTTAGCTATACACAACTCCAACATTATAGCCCATCTGCCCCTACTCCCTACAAGGATCCTACATCCTCATACTTTTTCCGTCAATCAAGCCCTGCATTGCCAAACCCTCCCCTTGCTGATAAAATTCCCACTGATGACTAACAACCAAAATTCCCTAGCCGGGAAAATTTCTTTATTGTCTTTCTTTTTTGAAGCTCGCGACGAGATCAAAAAAGTCACTTGGCCCACCAGACAACAACTAGTCAGGCTCACCATTGTCGTCATCGGCAGTAGCGTTGCCCTGGCCGCCTACCTCGGCGCCCTCGACTACGTCTTTATCAACATCCTCGGATTCATACTTAACAAATAGAAATTAGATGTACAGAAATTAGAAATTAGTAATAGAAAATTGAAATCGGAAATTAGTCATTTGCTTTATCTAATTTCCACTCGCCAGTTTCAACAACCAATTTCCAATCAAACTATGCCAACTAAATCCGCCACCAAAAAATCCCCCAAGGCCAAGAAGGCTGCCGACACCGCCCCCACCCCCGTCGATATTGTCGCTGAGCAAGAAGCCAAAGAGGCCAAAAAAACCGCTGCCACCAACCACGTCGTCATCACCGAAAGTAACGACGAGCGTGCCCGCTGGTACGTTGTCCACACCTATTCCGGCCACGAAAACAAGATCACCCAAACCCTGGTCCAGCGCGTTAAGACCATGAAGCTCGAGGACAAAGTTCTCGAGATCCTCATCCCCACCCAAGAAAAGATTCACATCAAGTCCGGTAAAAAAGCCACTGTCAAAGAACACATCTTCCCCGGCTACATGCTAGTCAGGCTTATCCTTACCGATGACTCCTGGCTCTGCGTCCGTACCACCCCAGGCATCACTAGCTTTGTCGGTGTCGGCAACAAGCCCACTCCCCTGCCTCCCTCAGAAGTCGAATCCATCCAGCGCTTCATGCAGCAAGCCGCTCCCAAATTTAAATCCGCCTTCTCTGTTGGCGAAGCTGTCAAGATCACCGATGGTCCTTTCACCGACTTCTTGGGCCAGGTCGACACCATCGACGAAGCCCGCGGCAAGATTACCGTCTTGGTCTCCATCTTCGGCCGCGAAACCCCCGTCGAACTTGACTTCCTACAAATAGCAAAAGCTTAAATCATATTTCCCACTTATCATTTTTTACATTTTTTACCAACATATTAAGTGTACTTATGTCTACAACAGAAATCTTAGCTCTAATCACAGGACACAACTACCATCCAGATGTTTACTCAGCAGAAGAGGACCTTGCTTCAAGACAAGTTCCTCCCCGCCCAACTGATTTCTCAGAAGGTTTTCAATTCGAAGAGATAAATGATGGCGAACCTTCCCTTGGGGAAATGTATCATTATCTTTCTCTACTACCGGATAATCCAGACGGCACTGATATCGATGACCTCCTCCAACCTCCCACTTTTCTTCCACCTCACCAAACAAGACCCAGCCACGATAACTAATCCATCAACTCAATCTTCATTCCTCATCATCCCCACCCCCATCACTACCAACCCACAGCAAATCTCAACCTTGCCCTCTTCGACTTCTCTTGATACAATACAGCTCTTGACCAATCGGTCCTCCCACCTCAGAGTCCATTGAGGCAGCGATTCTGTAACAGGACTTGCGAACCTTCTTCTTGATTGTTCCCTTTCCTGTTCTGAATTTAAATATTTCCAGCCTCATGGTGGTCAGCCTTGGGCTAAGAATTTGATTATTGTTTAGGATTTAGAAATTGAAGATTAGGATTTCTTCCTGAAAGGAAGCTTCATGGCCAAAAAAATCAAAGTCGTTCTCAAGTTAAACCTCCCCGCTGGCGCCGCCAATCCCGCTCCTCCCGTCGGTCCCGCCCTCGGCCAACATGGTGTCAACATCATGGAGTTTTGTAACCAATATAACGAAAAGACCAAAGACAAACGTGGTCAACTTATTCCCGCCGAAGTCACCATCTACGAAGACCGTACCTTCACCTTTATTACCAAGCTTCCTCCCGTTTCCGAGCTCATCAAACAAAAGCTAAAGATCAAAAAAGGCGCCGGCAAGGTGAATGCCGACTTCGTCGGTGCTCTAACTGACGCTCAATTAACCGAAATCGCTACCGAAAAACTTCAGGACCTAAACACCACGAGCATCGATGCCGCCAAAAAAACCATCGCCGGCACCGCTCGTTCCATGGGCGTCAAAATAACATAAAAATTAACCTAATTACTCTAAGTACTCAAATTAACCTAAACCAGCACAAAACGCCAACTTCCAAATATTGACATTGGTCATTATTTAGAAATTAGGTCAATTAGAGATTTATCCATATGACCAAAACCCGCACCGTAGACATGTCCGAACATATCGATGAAGAAACCCCAAAAAAGGGTAAAAGGATTGGCTCTAAGGATAAAAAGACTTCGATGACCAAAGCCGGTCCCAAATCTCATCCTGCCGATGCACCCAAAACCACTGACGATTCAACCGAAACAACTCTAGAATCCACGTCTGCTAAACACGAGCGTTCCAAGCGCTACCAGCAAGCCAGATCTCAAGTTGATCGCACTATTAACTACGCTCCCGCCAAAGCCATCGAACTTCTCAAAAAAGTCAGCCGCCCCAAACATCCCACCATCGTTGCCGACATTATCTACAAAGACACCAAGTTTGCTGGAGAAGTTACCTTTCCTCATTCTACCGGTAAATCAGTCAAAGTTGCAGTTGTTGACGACAAACTGTTAGCGTCTATCGAAAAGGGCCAAATTGACTTTGATGTCCTCCTGGCCACACCAGAATACATGCCCAAGCTAGCCAAGCTCGCCCGCATCCTTGGACCCAAAGGTCTTATGCCCAACCCCAAAAACGGTACTCTCACCAAAGACGTCGCCAAAAAGCAAAAAGAGTTAGCTGGTGGCAAAGTTAGCATCAAGACCGAAAAATCAGCTCCTCTCATCCATGTTCAAATTGGCAAAATCGACCAACCCGACCAAGAGATCCTCGACAACATCTCAGCCTTAGTCAAAACCCTCAACGCTCACAAAGTTGCCAAGCTAGTTATCTCCTCTACCATGAGTCCTGGGATTAAAGTAGACACGTCGAGTTATATTACTATCTAAACCTCAACTGTTATCGTTCACATCTCGCCGATTCCAAGTTGATCCCAACAGCTCCGCTGCCACCCACCCCATCTACACCAATCTGCACAACTTGCCACACCAAAGACTAACTCCTCAACCAACAAAACTCACTCCCAAACCGCCTTACAATCATTTTGTACTCAATCCAAAAGCATCCTCCTCCCCACGCACTCTATACTTCATACACCATACTATCTCCATGTCCTCACCCAAAGCCATCAAAACCCCAAAAAAACTCATTCGTCCCCAGAGGAAAAGGCTCCTAGCTGGTGTTTGCGCCGGTTTTTCTGACTACACCCACATTGATGTCGACCTCGTCCGTTTGTTTTTTATCTTTCTTCTTCTCACCGGTGGCGCCGCCATCCCCCTTTACATCATCCTCTGGCTCTTGATCCCCGAAAAATAGTCTCCACATCCAACCACTTTCACTCAACCACCCATCCAACTTCCTGACCCCACCAAATAATCTCCCCCCTCTTATGTCCAATTAAACGTTTAATTGGACATCATTCCTCAAGTAAAAATATCACACTAATACCTTAACCTGGATCTTTTATGATACCCCACATACATATCCGCCAAAAACTTTGCCGCACCATCACCAAACCCCAACTTGCTATCCTTTTGAATTCGATACTCAACCCTACCAAATTGTTCTGTCAGCAACTCCCGATACCTCGGTTGATGCTTCAGCATATTCTTGTACACCATCACCGTTGTCCGACTCATCTTCAGAGTCGTGCACACCACACCCACCGGCCAATCGGACAAAACTAGCAATTGAGCCATCACTCTCTTTGCTACCATCACTTTCTCCGTATCGGTCAACACTCCATCTAACAATACTTCAACTCTCTCCTCCTTGTCAGCTTTCTCCACTAACACCACCAACCTCTTCCATACCTGTTCCCAAATATCTTTCCTTACTATATTCTTCGATACCTGTACCATTTAGTCCTCCTTCACCCACAACTAGTTACATTTTCCACACTATTAGCCTACCACATTCCCCTTCCACACTAGTGTCCAATTAAACGTTTAATTGGACACCATCCTTGAGGTAAATATATCATTCAAACCACTTTTCCCTATATACTCTCTGCTTCATACTATATACTCTACCTACCATGTCCCTGCCCCACTTCACCCTCCCCACCAAACCTGTTTTCATCGTCGCTGGCACCCTCACCCTCGCTCTCACCATCGGCCTCGCCCTCGTCTGGTTCTCCGACCCTTCCCACCAGCCAGAAACCAAACTTGCCTCTTGTACCACCCCCGCCGGTACTCTTCTTAATCACCAGCAAATCAAGTTCGGCACCTGTGGTACCGACATCTGCGAGTCCGCTATCGACCGCCCAATCTATAGCTGCAACAACGGTGCCGTCCTTTCCACCTGCATTCCCGACTCAACTTGTCATGACTTTCCCGACTACGACAACCGCTTAGGCCGCATCGCCATCTCCGCTGGCAATACCTGCCCCGAAGAAGCCCTCTTTGGCTGCAACTGCTCCTCTGGCCCTG
>Ga0210057_1001665_pt1 | contig 33129 bp, 31 predicted proteins | sample CryGeyCG2114_010_2_FD_183968 | JGI IMG/M metagenome (GOLD analysis project Ga0210057, IMG submission 183968) | Groundwater microbial communities from aquifer - Crystal Geyser CG10_big_fil_rev_8/21/14_0.10 (SPAdes) (version 2) | ecosystem: Environmental > Aquatic > Deep subsurface > Groundwater ... | reverse complement strand
CTATGATGAGTTTGCCGTTGAGGAGGGGATCAAGCTGCGAGATGCCAACGCGGGCTCCCAGCTGTGGGTGGTAACCGTGGGGCCTAAAAAACGCGCAGTTGAGGTCGTAAGAACCGCTTTGGCAATGGGTGCTGACGAAGCCATCGTTGTTGATTCTCCCGAACTGCTGGAACCTCTACAAACGGCTAAAGCTTTAGCCAATGTGATCCAACAAGAGGGTGGGGCACAGATGATTTTTTCTGGCAAAATGGCCATCGACGACAATGCCGGTTCAGTCAGCCAGATGCTTGCTGAGTTTTTAAACATTCCTCACACGACCGTCGTTTCAAAATTTTCTGCGAGCGGCGAAGCCGTCATCGTTGAGCGAGATATTGAGGGGGGCGCCAAAGAGATCGTGCAAATGCAAATGCCAGCTGTTGTCGCCGCCAACAAAGGCTTAAACATGCCCCGATATGCAAGTTTGCCCGGAATTATGAAGGCCAAGAAAAAAACAATCAAAGAAATCGACTGGGCAGCGGCAAAGGTCGACCTGGCGGCCAAAACAGCCATCCAAAGTATGGAGCTGCCTCCCGAAAAACCAGCTGTCAAAATGATTGCCGGCGATGCGGCCAAACAAGCCGCCGACCTAGTCCACGCTCTTCGTGATGAAGCAAAAGCCCTTTAGGAGATATCATGGGAAAAATTCTTGTTTTTTGTGAACACCTCAATGGAAAAATCAAAAGGAGCGCTCAAGAGCTTCTAACTGCCGGGAAAAAGTCTGGAAACACCGTCGTTGCGGTCGCGGTCGGGGCTCAGTCTCCATCATTGGCGGCAGAAGTTGGGAAATATGGCGCCCAAGAGTTCCATGTTTTTAAAGATCCTTCATTTGATCAATATAATCCGGAGCTCTTCACCCAGATGGCCGCCGATATCATTCAGAAAAGTGGAGCTCAGATTGTTCTGGCTTCCAGCAGTTCGATCGGAAAAGATCTGTTTCCACGGGTAGCGGCTCGTCTCCAGTCCGGCATTCTTTCAGACTGTACACAGCTAACAATTCAGGGGGACTCAGTCCTAGCGACTCGTCCAGTTTACTCCGCTAAATGTTTTGCAAAAATGGCCTTTACAGACAGCCCGGTTCAGTTTGTTTTGATGCGAGCAAATCAACTGCCCATCGAAGAATCCGGCGGCACAGCACCTTCAGCTCAAGAGCATACGGTGACCCCAAGTACGCCTCTCCGTACCTTGATCAAGGAAGTTGTCAAAGGGGCCTCTGAAAAACTTGATCTCACTGAGGCCAATATTATTGTTTCAGGTGGTCGTGGTTTAAAAGAAGCGGGAAACTTTAAACTCCTTCAGGAACTAGCCGATGTCTTAGGGGCCACCGTCGGCGCCTCTCGAGCCGTGGTAGATGCTGGCTGGGTTCCACATGGGATGCAGGTGGGTCAAACTGGAAAAACAGTCGCACCGACACTTTATATTGCGATTGGTATTTCTGGCGCTATTCAACACTTAGCGGGAATGTCCGGCAGCAAGGTCATTGTTGCGATCAACAACGATCCCAATGCGCCAATTTTTCAAAAAGCAACCTACGGTATTGTCGGAGACCTTTTTGAGGTTGTCCCTAAGCTAACAGAAGAATTTAAAAAGGCACTTCACCATTGAGTGTTTGGTTCCACAAATACATCCTTGGTTTTATCGTCTGGGTCTTTTTTAAGACACTTGCTTCCACTTGGCGTGTCACCGTTACAGAACCAAGCTCAATGCAGGAATTTCTTCGGAAGAAACAACCTCTTATATTTGCGCACTGGCATGGCGACGAAGTAGCGCTCATTTATTTAGTCGGTCGATATCGAATAGCAACTATTGCGTCCACCAGCAAAGACGGGGAAATGATGAACACAGTTCTACATTTGCTTGGTGGTGTCACTTCTCGCGGCTCCTCCACTCGTGGGGCGATCAATGCCCTCAAGGGACTGATTCGGATTGTTCGTGATCAAAAAAGAAACTCGAGCTTTGCAGTTGACGGCCCCAAAGGACCTCTCCACCAAGTGAAACCCGGCGTTTTTGAGCTGAGCCGCTTAATGAATAGTCCGATCTATGTCATTGGGGTGGCCTGCTCTAAAGCCTGGATTTTTGAAAAGGCCTGGAACAAGGCTTATCTGCCAAAACCATTTGCGCGCATTCACATGGAATGGGTTGGCCCCTTTGGGCCCATCGATAAATCTCAGGACCCTCGCTCCCTAGAGCTCTCGACTGAAGTATCCAACGCCTTGCATAACGCAGGTCAAGAAGCTGTTAAAAAAATTGCGACGATGTCTTGAGTCCGTTAGCCTTAAAAGAGGGCTTATTTCCCAACAAGGATGTCAAAATATGAAGAATTTCGATACGTTCCGGTTTTTTTTGGGTCTGACTTTTGTTTTCGGTATTGTTTCCCAGAATGCCTTTGCCCAGAAGGGTAAAGAAGCCGTTGCCGTCATTAATAAAAAAACCATCACCCTCGATGAGTTCAATCGAAAGTACAATGATGTCAAGAAGATGGCATCGAACCCACCCAACAAATCTGAGTTTCTCGATGACCTCATCCGATATGAAGTAGGTCTCCAGGAGGCAGAAAAAAAGAAACTCCAAAATGACCCCATTGTTCAAGAACGAATGGAACAAGAGCTATATAAGGCCCTTCTCGAGAAAGAGCTCGGAGACCGGGTTCAGAAAATTAAGGTCTCTGAAAATGAGATGGCTGCCTATTACAAAAAGAACCCAGAAATCCGCACCTCCCATATTTTAATCGAGTTAAAACCAGGGGCCACTCTAGAACAAAAAGCGGAGGCCAAAAAAAGAGCCAATGAAATTGCCAGCGAAGTGAAAAAAAGCAAACGGCCTTTTGAGGAATTGGTAAAACTTTACTCAGACGATCCTTTGAGCAAACAGGCCGGCGGTGACGTTGGATGGCAAACTCGTCTTTCTCTGGTCCCGTCCTATTACGAAACCGTACTTCGCATGAAGGTCGGCGATATTGCGGGGCCCATCGAAACAGCCTTTGGCTTTCACATTGTTAAAGTCACCGGACGAAGAGCCTATGAAAATGCCAACAAGCGACAACTTCGAATCGCAGTTTTTGATGAGAAAAGGAAAGAAATTTTCGACGATTATTTTGATAAATTAAAAAAGGGATATAAAATCCAAGTAAACAAACGACTGATCGATTAGGGTTTTCATTTGAAATTGATTTTCAAAAGCCCCGTCTTGCCGGGGCTTTTTCTTTTATTCAGTGGACTGGTTTTTGGGGGCTGCACCCTGAGATCCTCTAGTATTGCTTCAAAACCCGTTGCACAGGTGAATGAACATATTCTTACCGCCAAAGAGTTTGCAAACCAACTGGCTCGAAGGTTAAAAAACTTTGATGCTCTAGCGGCGAAAGATCCGGAAAATGTTCGTCGCTCCAAGGAAGACATCATTCGTGTCTTTATTCTTCAGTCTTTGGTCACAGATTATGCCAATAAAAACCAGATCGTCATTGATGACGCGGCTCTTGACCGCGAACTTAATCAATTCCGCTCTTCGTACCCTGATGATCTCTCATTTCGCCGAGTTCTAGCCGAGGAAAACCTGTCCGTTTCAGATTGGAAAGAGGAGCTTCGCCAAACCCTTCTCTATCAAAAAATATTTAAGGGTTTTTCCGACAAATCTCCGCCGCCAACTACCGACGAAATTGGTCGCTACTATCAGGACAATAAAGCTCTTTTTAAAAGAAAAGAGCGTATCTATCTGCGACAGATCATTCTTGACGAGCTTTCCAAGGCTCAAGCCGTTCATGATGAGCTTAAAAAGAAAGACTTTACTACTTTGGCTAAAAAATACTCTGTGGCGCCAGAGGGGAAAAATGGAGGACTTGTTGGTTGGGTCGAACGGGGTTCCGTTGACATCTTTGACAAGGCCTTCGCATTGCCGGTTGGCGGCACGAGTCAGGTGCTGGAAAGCGTTTACGGCTTTCATATTTTTAAAGTAGAACGAAAGGCAGCTTCTGGCTTTGCAACGATCGAAGAGGTTAAGCAACAAATCGTTGAAACCTTAATGGGGAAAAAGCAGCAAGCAGAGTTTTCAAGCTGGCTGGACAAACAGATCCGAGCGAGCCGCGTTTTAAAAGATCTCGACTTAATTTCTGCTATTACAGTAGAAACAAGAGGGCAAAAGTAATGAAATTTTTTTTGGTTCTTTCTTTGTCGATCTCCTCTCTTTTTTTGTCCTCCCATTCTTATGCGGAAATCGTTGATCGCATCCTGGCCGTCGTCAATACAGAGATTGTCACAGAATCTGACCTAAAGAACTTTGCAAAAAAGGTTTCTCAGGGATCCATGATCGACGACCTTCTCCTTTTTGGTCAGAAACAGGACACATTAAAAAACAATCGAACTGCTCAATTAAACTACCTTATTGATGAGAGAATTCTCGATTCTGAAATTAAACGTCTTAACTTGTCTGTGACAATTGAACGAGTGGAGCAGGAAATCAGGGACATCGCGAAACGAAACGGCGTTTCACGCGCCGATCTCATGGGTGCTCTTAAGTCTCAGGGCATGACGGCCAGCGAGTACCAGGATTTTATTAAGACCCGAATCGAACGACAGTCCTTGATCGAACAAGAAATTTCCTCGAAAATTCGCGTCTCTGACGAAGATGTTATGGCTCAATATATCCGTAGCAACCCTAAAAATGAGGCTGGTATTTACGAATACACCCTGGCCCATATTTTATTCAATCCTCGAAAGGGGGGGGCACTGGCGGCCAAAGAGCGAGCAGAGAGTGTTCTAAAAAAATTGCGCGCTGGTGAGTCCTTCGAAACTCTTGCGGAACAGAATAGCGAAGATCCGCAATTCACCAACGGTGGCGTTTTGGGCACTTTCAAGGCGGGTGAGTTCAAACAAGAAATGGAATCGGCTATCCGAAATCTCGATGCCGGCGAAATATCTAACGTTGTACAAACAGGTGCTGGATTTCACATTATCAAAGTTTTAAACAAACGAATTGTTACTGACCCTCGATTTGAAAAAGAAAAAGAAAAAATTCGAGCAGTTTTATTTGAAAATGCATTTCAAAAGCATTTCAAAAACTGGTTAGAGACAAAACGAGAAGAGTCCTTTGTTCGGATAAATCAGTGAGCTCAGCAAAAAAAATTGTAGCAATCACAACGGGCGATCATGACGGTATCGGTTTGGAAGTCTCCATTAAGGCTCTTCGAAAAATCGGCCCGCAAAGATCCACTCACTTTATTCTTTGTCGCTCCGCTGAGAGTCAAAAAAAACAGCCCTTCACCGGCCGATCTCTAGGGTCTCAGTTTAGCGTTCATCAATATCACAATATCGAAGACGCTATCGAATCAACGCATCGCCAATCGTCAGACCTCAGCGAGGTTATTCTGTCGTCATCGCCAGCGCGATGGGTTGAAGAGGTTGCTCTACTTTCACTACAAAAGAAGATATCGGCAATCTGCACGGGTCCTCTTTCTAAACAGGAGATAACAAATGCCGGGATGGCTGACATTGGCCATACCGATATTCTTAGGCGCATCACCGGAGGAAAGACCGCCCTGATGGGATTCTTTGGGAAATTTTTTCGGGTCGTCTTAGCGACCGGACACATCCCCCTGAAGAACGTTGAGCAAACACTCACCCCAGAGTACTTCGATGAGGCAATTAAAATCGCACTGAACTCCCGTTCTCTGCTTCCAGGGCCACTTTCAAAGAAGCCAGTTGGGGTTTTAGGGTTGAACCCACACGCAGGGGACCATGGCCTTATTGGTGGCTTTGAGAGCTCTTTTTTGCGCGACTTCTTGTCGTCGGCAGCTCAGGGTTCTGAGCTCATCGGCCCGCTGATCCCCGATGTGGCATTTCACCCATCAAATTGGTCGAAATATTCCTACTACATGGCCCTTTATCATGACCAGGGGCTGATTCCGTTCAAAATGAAGCATGGTTTTTCCTCGGGGGTTCACGTGACGCTGGGACTACCGATTGTTCGAACTTCAGTTGACCATGGTACAGCAAAGGATTTATTTGGTCTTAATAAGGCAGATTCTGGCTCGATGACAGATGCCCTTTTGTGGGCCTGCCGACTGGCAGAAAAAAATAAGAGAGGTATTTAAAATGTACAAGAAGGTCATTTTTAGAGAGTACGACATTCGCGGGATTTATAATCAAGAATTCGATAAAGACTTCGCATACCTCCTTGGTCGGGCCTACTGCACCTATATGAAGGAAAAGCTGGGAAAGTTCCCAGTCACCGTCACTTTGGGATATGATGCTCGTCTTTCAAGCCCTGAAATTAAGGATTCTCTCTCGCGTGGACTGCAAGACTCTGGCGCAAAGGTTGTTTTTATTGGACTGGTGACTTCCCCGATCTCCTACTACACGACTTTCGAAGTTCCCAATGTCGACGGGGCTTTTATGATCACCGGAAGTCACAATCCACCGAATTACAATGGTTTCAAAATTAGCGTCGGAAAAGGGACCATCTTCGGTGAGGAAATCCAAACCCTTCGAAAAATCATCGAAGACAATCGTTTTATAGATGCCAAGGGATCAGAAAGCACTCTGGATATTTTCCCATCTTTTTTGGCACGATATAAAAAGGAATTTGGTCAGCTGAAAGATATCAAGGTCGTCATTGATTGTGGTAACGGTGCCGCAGGCTGCATTGTTCGAAAGTTGTTTGAAGGCGTTGGACTTAAGCCAACCATTCTATTTGAACAGCCCGACGGACGATTTCCAAACCACCATCCGGACCCTACTGTTGAGAAAAACCTCAAAGATCTTCAGGCTCAGGTAAAAAAAGAAGGGGCACTTGTTGGTATCGGTTTTGACGGTGATGCTGATCGAATTGGAATCGTCGATCAAGATGGCAAAATGCTTTATGGTGATGAACTTATGGTTCTGATCAGTCGGTCCATTCTTTCCGAAATCAGGGGTGCAAAAATCATAGGGGACGTTAAGTGCTCTGATCGTCTGTACGCGGATGTTAAAGAACATGGCGGGGTCCCAATCATGTGGAAAACAGGCCACTCTCTCATTAAAGAAAAAATCAAAGTTGAGAAGGCCCCCTTTGGCGGCGAAATGTCAGGGCACATCTTTTTTGCCGACAGGAACTATGGATATGATGATGCCCTCTACGCAGGCCTCCGGGTGTGTGAAATTCTTTCTAAAACAGGAAAAACGATTTCTGATCTTTTAGAAGGTCTTCCACCAGCTTTCAACACACCAGAAATCCGTATCGACACAACGGAAGAAAAGAAAGTAAAGATCGTAGAAACTTTGAAGGAAAAATTTTCCTCCGGCTACAACTCAAACTTGATCGATGGAATTCGAATCAGTTTCGAAGACGGCTGGGCCTTGGCCAGAGCTTCAAATACCCAACCAGTCCTAGTCTTGCGCTTTGAATCCTCGACCCAAGCGGGCCTCACAAGAATACAAAGTTTGATTGAAAACGTCGTAAATCCTCTTTTATAGGGGAGCTTATGAATGATGGAATGCCTATCTTTTCAGATAGGCGGCCTTCATCGTTTCGAAGTGGGTTTTCTGCAGTCGGCCCTTTCGTGAACACATCAGATTATCAATATCTAGTTGATAGTTGGTGATGATCTTTTCCGTGGGATCATAAAACTCCACGTAACAATCAACAAAACCCAATACGTGACCAAACTCGTGACGAATTGTCCACTGAACATCCCACTCGCTCAATGGGGCATTGTCATCCATAGTGATGGTGTTCCCGCCAACTCCATTGACATGAGGGGTGACTCCCGGAACAAACTCGACGTGCACGTCCGCCTTGCCTCTGAAATCAAGGCCCAGGGTCCATCCATCCCATTTCCATTCATCTTCGATATTCAACTTAAGAAAATTCAAGATCGATGTGTTTGTTGGATCCCTAAATGGCAAAATGGCTCGACTGGAATCAACATCTGTCCACTCCATCTCTGGCCGTGGGTTGTACAGCTTAAAGTAGGAATCCCACGTTTTTTGACCTCCTGGCATGTACTTCAAATACAGTTCATAGACTTTTTGCGATTGAATGCTCGTCGCTACTTTTTTATCACAACCAGCACTCAGGCCCGCACTATTTACACAAATCTGTCTCAACCATTCTTTGATGTCATTCTGAGTCTCAATGGGTTGGCTGTTGAAGGCCCTGAGGATATTTTCCAGATTTTGCATCTGATTCAAATAGTAGTAACCACGAACGTCCTGACTTCTCTCATCCGCCAGTTGCGTAAGATAAGGCTCCATCAGCGTCCAGCGGACCGCCGTTTGATAGTTTTTGTCCACTCTCTTCGCCCACAAGATATATGTTTCTTCATCCAGCATCGGATTCTGTGGCATTTCTTTAGAGCCGGTCAAAACCTTGAGCATTTCAGCAGGAATATCTTTTTTGATTGCATTCGTTTCAGCTTTTACGGTTTCTGGATTGTATCTATTCGGTTTTGTTATTGGAATGCCATTGAGCTGTCCTGGTTTTGTCAGTCTCAATTGATTCTCTTCCCCTCGAAAGCTATTCATGTACTTTAGCCAAACCATATTTTTCTCGCCCAGAGAAATGGCTTCTTGGGTAACCCCGCCGATGAACATGCGACTTTGCAACGGACTTACCTTCAGTGCCTGAAAATAAACACTGCTAGGCGCATCTGGTAATAAGTGTGTTTTTTTACGGAACTCTGACTGGGCGGCAAAACTGAGACTTGAAACAGTTGATATCGCAAAAATGATTGATGAAAAATAAATACGTTGCATGGTCCCCTCCACCTCGAGAACCATAGCTGATCAAAATATCTTTACCAATAAAAAAAGCCGATCAAATGATCAGCTTTTTCTAATTAAATTTATACCAACAATAAACTAAATTTTGTTATTCAAAAAGATAGCAATTAGAAGGGCATAGATAACCAATGACTCGATCAGCGCGAGACTGATAATCATTGGGGTAAAGATCTTTCCTTGCGCTGCAGGATTTCTAGCGATTCCATCCAAAGCGGATGCCGCCGTACGACCCTGACCCAAGGCTCCACCCAATGCAGCGATTCCGATTGCCAAACCTGCTCCAAGAGCAATAATTCCGCGATCCATACCGCCGCCAGACTGAGTTGCTGTTGCTACAGCTTCTTCAGCAAAAGCGACAGAGGCCACCATCGTTGAACAGAGTGCGATAAACAGATGTTTTGCGAAGTTTTTCATTTCCTTTTTCTCCTTTATTTAACTTTCACAGCTTATTCATTTACATTAATAGTTATTATTAGTGGTCGTGGGCGGTCGCCAAAGCAACATAGACCATCGACAACAGGGTAAAAACAAAGGCCTGCACCACACAGACGAAGATTCCCAACAGATAGAACGGAATTGGAACTCCAATAGGTACTAAATCCAGGAATACCGCCAAAACTGTATGATCACCCTGAAGAACGTTCGCCAAACGAAGACCCAATGAAATTGGGCGAACAACGTGAGAGATCAACTCAATCACCAGCATCAGCGGTCCCAACCACAAAACTGGCCCCAAGAAATGCTTCAGATAAACGATTCCATTTTCTTTAAACCCAAAAAGATTGTAGGCGATAAAAACAAACAAGCCCATGGCTAAACTGGTATTCAAATTCTCTGTGGCGGGAGCCATTCCAGGAATTACGCCGACCAGATTATTCACCAGAACAAAAGTAAAAAAGGAGGCAAACATGGGCACGTATTTACGGCCCCCATGACCAATAACCATATCACACAAACCCGCAATAAATTCGGTGATCAATTCCATCAGTCCACGCAGAGAAAGGCGCGCTGCCGGCACAACCGCAGCGTCACCTGTCCCGAGAGCTCTCTTTGCAGAAAAACTAGCGAGCACGAGACCGCCCGTGACGATTCCAGCCGTGGCGACATGCGCGTACTCATGACCAACGCCGGGAATCAAGGATGTAAACGTAAACGACATGCTCGGGCTGCTTTCTTTGTTGTTCTTCTCTCGTTGCTCTTCTTACTCTTTTTTATTCTTCTCTATTCCGGTACCCAACGAATCATCGAGTCTGTTGATTGTCTGGAGGCTCTTCATTGTTCACTTCATCCTTTGGAATGAAGAACAGGTAAAGACCCGTCGTCACAATCAAACTTCCAAGGCCCGCTGAAAAACACAAAGGGTTCAGCCATGGTACTTTGGAGACTTGATATATAATTAGTCCTAGAATCGCGTACTTGAATACAATAACGGAGACGGGAAGAGCAATGAATTTTTTCTGAATAATCCTTTTCCAAACAAAAGTGAGCGCCCAGACATTCAGCAAAATCAGCAGTCCACCTATAAAAAATGATGCGGCGCCCTTGTTGTCTAGGGTCTCAGCCAGGATGAGAACCCCAATCAAAACTACAAAGCTTTGAATAGCCATAAAAATCTTCAACTTGGCAAGTCTCCGTCGTCACTCTGCTTTTCAATTTTTTTAGCCAAGACCACGACCTGAGTAATCCATCCAGCTAGGCCTGCCATCGACAAAAAAATCATCGCCATGCCGCCCAAGTTGAACTTCCTATCCAACCACTGACCGATAAAAACACTGGCCAGTATAATGACTATCAATTCAATACCCATTCCCATAAAGACCAAATACCTGCTGTTTTTCATTTTCGGTATTTTCCCCGAGCCCCGGGTTGATTTTTCATGCGATCCGACAACCTCTTAATACGAATATCAATGTATTCGGGCATAGGATGAGAAGATCGAATACTCTGAAGAATCTCAATCGCACCTTTATAGTCCTTCATTTCTTCATAGTTCACCGACAAGGTGAGCGCGACATTCTCTTTGATCGCTCGCTGCGGGAACTCTTTCATCAGCTCCCGAAAAAGCTCAGTGGACTTAGTATAGTTCTTTTGAGCAAGCTGAATATTTCCCTTGAGTAAGATCATATCAAATTTTTGATCAACAGAAGGCTCGCTTCGAAGAAATTCATCGGCTTCATTTTCAGCCTGCAGAAAATTACTGAGATAATAGTATGATCTCGCTAGTTTAATTTTGTAGTCTTTTTTTTCCTTTTGATCATGAAGCATGGGAACCAGCTTGTTGATTTCTAACACAGACCTCTGATAGTCGGTGAGCTGATCAAAATAGATCGAGACAATCTGTCTTTGTGATTTTAATCGTTCTTCAGCATCCGGAGAACTTAACACAAGCTTCTGATAGAATTGAACTGCCATCGAGAAGTCTTTGATTTCATAAAATGATATCCGTGCTGCTTCTCTTATCGCTTGAATGCCCAGACTGCTCGTTGGACTTCTAGAAATAACTCTTTCAAAATTACCGACTGCCGTATGAAAATGGCCAAGCTTCTCTTCCTCGAGGCCGGCCGCAAAGTCCTTTTGCTCAGCAGACGTACATGAAATCAAAAGCACAAAGCCCACCCCGACCGAGAGAGCTAAAAAGTAGCTAGTGAACCTGTATGTCCGAGTCCGAGGACCCGTTTGTCTCTTCTTCATCTTGATCCACAATTGCCAAGCCCGTCACTTTCTCATCTTTGTTGTCCAAGTTGATCAAACGCACACCCTGAGTGTTTCGTCCCAATACAGAAATATCTGAGACCTTCATTCGAATCACTTGTCCCTTATCAGTAGATAGAATCACCTCTTGGTTGTTTCTAACCTTTCTTGTTCCTACGACGTTACCGACCTTATCTGTTGTCTTTTGAGTGATAATTCCAACTCCGCCCCGAGACTGAACCCGGTACTCTTCGACCTCAGATCTCTTTCCATAACCACACTCGGTGACCATGAGAATAGTCTCTTTGGTGTTTTTCTCTAAAACGGCCAAACCAATCACATCATCAGTTTTTCCCAGGGTAATTCCCTTAACTCCTCGGGCCGATCGACCCATAGGGCGAACATCACTCTCGTTAAAACGAATCGACATTCCTTCACAAGTGGCGATAAAAATGTCACTAATTCCATCTGAAATTTTTGCTTCCATCACGATGTCATCTAAATCTGTTGTCAGTGCAATAATTCCAGCTTGCCGCTGATTTGAAAATGCATCCAGGGGTGTCTTTTTAATGATTCCCTTTTTTGTCAACATGACCACATATTTGTTTTCTGAAAACTCCTCCACCGGCAAAATCGCTTGAACCTTCTCGCCGTTAGATAGCTGTACGACGTTGGCAATAGCCTTCCCTTTGGAAGTTCGTGTACCAAGTGGAAGCCTGTGAACCTTGCACCAATAGAGTTTTCCTTTGTCGGTAAAAACGAGAAGTGTTGTTTTCGTGCTCGCGCTAAAAATATCCGTCACATAGTCCTCTTCGCGCGTTTCCATGCCCTTCAGGCCTTTTCCGCCCCGCTTTTGAACTCGGTACTGGTCAATCGGTATTCGTTTGATGTAGCCAGTTTTTGTCACCGTGACGACCATCTGTTCGTCTGCGATCAGATCTTCGTCTTCAATGTCCTCAGCACTACCGGTAATCTGAGACCGACGAACATCAGCAAACTTTTTCCTTATTTCTTCCAACTCACCAACAATTATTTTGAAAACCTCTTTTACGTCAGAGAGCACAAACTTAAGCCATTCGATCTGTTTTGTAATTTCAGCTAGTTCATTTTCAATTTTTCCACGCTCTAGGCCCGTCAATCGTTGCAATCGCATCTCCAAGATTGCAACCGCTTGACGTTCAGAAAAAGAGAATTTTTCCATCAATGCTTCTCGGGCCGCATGAGCCTCAGAGGAAGATTTAATCGTCTGAATTACAGCGTCGATATTATCTAAGGCCTTTTTAAGGCCCTCAAGAATATGCGCCCTATCCATTGCCTTTTTTAGCTCGAACAAACATCTTTTTGTAACTACGTCTCTGCGGTGCTCAACAAATGCTTCAAGCATTTTTTTGAGATCAAAAATTACCGGTTGGTTTTTTGCATCCAATGCCAACATGATAATACCGTAACTAATCTGCAGTTGAGTCATTTTATACAGGCGATTTAAGACGACGTTGGCGTTTTCGCCGCGTTTTAGAACAATCAGAATTCTCATGCCCTCTCGGGACGACTCATCGCGAATATCTGAAATACCTTCTAGCTGTTTGTCACGAACAAGGTCCGCAATTCCTTCAATCAATTTTGCCTTGTTTACCTGATAAGGAATTTCACTGATCACGATTTCTTCATGATCCTTCATTTGGATAATTTCAGAGACAGCCTTGATCGTAATGATTCCTTTGCCTTTTTTATAGGCCTGAAGAATCCCCTCACGTCCTGCGATGATTCCAGCCGACGGAAAATCAGGACCAGGAATTCGCTCGATGAGTTCATCAATTGAACACTCAGGATTATGAATCAAATGAATGCAGCCATCGATCACCTCGCCAAGATTATGCGGAGGAATATTTGTCGCCATTCCGACGGCAATCCCTGTAGAACCGTTAGCCAGTAGATTGGGAAACTTGGCGGGTAAGACATGGGGAATTTCCAAAGAGTCATCGTAATTAGGACCAAACGGAACAGTTTCCTTTTCAATGTCGGCCAGAATTTCTTCGGCCAACTTGGTCATTCGAATTTCCGTATATCGCTGAGCTGCGGGATTATCTCCATCGATGGACCCAAAGTTTCCTTGTCCATCCTCAAGCGGATATCTTAAAGAAAAATCCTGCGCCATCCGAACCATCGTTTCATAAACGGCACTATCTCCATGAGGATGGTATTTACCGATCACATCACCAACAACCCGTGCTGATTTTCTGTAGGGTTTGTCGTGATTATTTCCCATCTCGTGTTGAGCAAAAAGAATTCGGCGATGAACGGGCTTCAGCCCGTCGCGGACATCCGGCAGAGCTCGGCCAACGATGACGCTCATCGAATACTGCAGATATGCGTCTCGCATTTCCTTATTGATATCTATGACAGAAATTCCCTTTTGTTCCATTTCGATTCCTTATTTTTTAAACGTCGAGAGATTTAGCCATGAGTGCGTTGTCTTGAATGAACTTTCTTCTTGGCTCAACTTGTTCGCCCATCAATACTGAAAATGTTTCATCTGCGGCCACCGCATCATCCACATTGACCTGAAGAAGAGTTCGATTTTCAGGATTCAGCGTGGTTTCCCAAAGCTGTTCTGGGTTCATCTCTCCCAATCCCTTATAGCGCTGAATATAGTATCCCTTTTTGGTCGTCTCCATAACGTATTCGTTGAAAGACGAATAGTCCTCAAAAGACTTCTCCTCTTTGTCGACTCGAACAGAAATTGGCAATTTGGAAGTATCTTGAATTTTTCCCCACAAGCTTGTGAGTTCAATCCACTCCGGAGACTTCAGAGTCTGCAATGAAAGGTTTGTCGCGGTCTTTTGAGCAAAACGACTGGTATGGACAACAGACTTAATTCCCTCGCTGTCTTCGGAAATGTTCACTTTGATATCCGTAATTCCAGTATCAGGACGAGTTTTTGCCCAGGCCTGGAAATCGTTCAACACGTCGTTCAGTTTTTCTTTGTTCGAAAAAATATTTTCATGCTCAGAGACTTTGCTAATCAAAAAATATAAAAGATCAGGGTCATATTTAGCCGAAGATATTTTCAAAATGTGATTAAGCTTCTGAACATTGAGAATCAATTTTTTGAGATCATTCTCTTCCAATGGTTTTTTTGCCGACGTTATTTGAACTCCACTCAACCCGAGTCCAAGAAGAAATTCAGTTAAGGCGGCATCATCTTTCAGATAGACTTCCTGACTTCCTTTTTTGGCTCGGTAAAGCGGCGGCTGAGCGATGTAGATATATCCATTTTCCAGAGCCTGCGGCAATTGTCGATAAAAGAACGTCAATAAAAGAGTGCGTATATGGGACCCATCCACATCGGCATCGGTCATGATAATAATTTTGTGGTAACGAATTTTATCGATCGAAACATTATCTTTGCCGATCCCTGTTCCCAAAGCCGAGACCATCATACGAATTTCTTCGTTGGAAAGCATTTTATCAAATCGAGCTTTTTCCACATTCAAGATTTTACCCTTGAGCGGAAGAATCGCCTGAGTCTTTCGATCACGAGCCATTTTTGCTGAACCGCCGGCAGAATCTCCCTCGACCAAATAAAGTTCACAAATAGCCGGGTCTCGTTCCTGACAGTCCGCCATTTTCCCTGGTAACGAGCCGCTATCTAAAGCTGTCTTACGACGAGTCAGCTCTCTCGCTTTTCTTGCGGCCTCTCTCGCTCTCGCAGCTTCCACACATTTTCCCACAATTGTTTTTGCCACTGAAGGATTACGATCTAACCAATCGCTCAATTTATCATTTACCAAGGATTCTACGATGCCTTTAATTTCTGTATTTCCAAGCTTCGTCTTTGTCTGTCCCTCGAACTGTGGTTCCCGAACCTTGACAGAAATGACAGCGGCAAGCCCCTCTCGAATATCTTCACCCTCCAGTGAGGCTTTTAGATCTTTGAGAAGATTCTTTTGTTGAGCATATGTGTTCGTTGATCGAGTCAAGGCTCCACGAAATCCGATAAGGTGAGTTCCACCCTCATGCGTATTGATGTTGTTACAATATGAAAAAATTGATTCTGAATAAGAATCATTCCATTGCAACGCAACTTCTGTTTCGACACCATCTCGTTCACCACGGAAATAGATCACATCGCTATGAGTAGCCTTCTTGCTCTGGTTCATGTAGCGAACAAATTCAGCGATTCCATTTTCGAACTGAAACTCAACTTTTTTATTATTTCTTTCGTCTTTCAGGCAGATGTAAAGGCCCGCATTTAAAAACGCAAGTTCTCTCAATCGATTGGACAGGTACGAAAAATCAAATGAAATGGTTTCGTCCTTAAAAATTTCTCTGTCCGGTTTGAATGTTACCTTGGTTCCAGTTTTATCGGATGTCCCAATTTGCTGAGTGGGACCTTCTGGAACTCCACGATGATAAACCTGCAGCCAAGTATGCCCCTGTCTTCTGACTTCGACAGAACATCGAGATGACAGTGCGTTGACAACAGAAGCCCCCACACCGTGCAGTCCACCGGAAACTTTATACCCACCGCCATCGAATTTTCCACCGGCGTGAAGAACAGTCATCACAACTTCCAGAGTGGACTTTCCTGTTTTGTGCTGGTCGACCGGAATTCCCCGGCCGTCATCTTCAACCGTGATTGATTCATCAGCGTTGATCGTGATTGTAATGTGTTTACAATGACCAGCTAAAGATTCATCAACAGAGTTATCTACAACTTCATAAACCAAGTGGTGATACCCACGGAAGCCGGTATCACCAATGTACATTCCCGGTCGCTTTCGAACGGCCTCAAGACCTTCCAGAACTTGAATAGATTCGGCTCCATAGTTCTGAGTCACCGTGGTGCTGGATTGAACTGGATTGTCTGACATGTCTTCCCCTCGCTAGCAACTCAAGTTCATCGGGGCTCGCACAGGAAGGTTAATTCCCGATCTGTCCCTCGCGCACTCTGAGCACTGCACAGTCTTCAGATTTCAAGCTGGTTGGCAGCGTAAAATCTGTGGTTGTAATAAAAATCTGAGTTTTAATTTCACTCAGAAATCGAGTCAGGGAATCTCTCCGAAGGCTGTCGAGCTCGGACATAACATCATCAAGCATAAGCATTGGATAGATTCCGTGAAGCTTTCTATGATACACAATTTGCGCCATTTTGAAAGATAATATCAAGGCTCTTTGCTGCCCCTGAGAACAGTAAAAACGTGAGTCATTTTCATTGTATAGAAAGACCACGTCGTGCCTTTGGGGGCCCACCAGTGACGCACCACTTGCAAGCTCTGCATCAAACAGTTCGTTGAATCTTTTTCGTAAGCGTTTTTCCACTTCCTCTCGAGAAAGAGGCATCAAATTCTCGCTGGAAGCCACATACTCCACTGAGATATCCACAATCTGCGAGTCACTACCAACGACGTATTGCATGGCATTATTAACATCTCCATGGATCGCTCGCAGGGCTTCTAGCCGTTGCCAGGTCAGGTCCGTGCTCAGCTTTAAAAAACTGGGAAAGAGGCTCTCCATCAGCAGCTCCGTCTGTTTACGATCGCTTTCCCCGCTGACATAATTTTTCAATATTCTATTACGAGTCTTTAAGGCCTTTTTAAAGTCACCGATTAGGTCGGCATTGGCAGGTCGGAAGCTGACTAGTATTTCATCAATCAGTTGTCGCCGTTGATCTGCGCCATCTTTGATTGCGGAGAGGCTTTCTGGAGAAAATACCACACTAGGAAATTTCTTCGACAACTCCGACCCAGTCACTCGTTTCTTATTCAACAAATGATTTTTTCTTGATTTCAAAATTGTTAGCTCAAGATCAAAATCCAAATCAGCACTAACAGCCCTGGCTTTTAGAAAACTTTCGTTAAATCCCTTTTTGAGAAAATTTTCATTGTCCGCATAACGAAAAGAATCACCGTTAGAAATTAGATACAAAGCTTCGAGGAGATTTGTTTTACCCTGACCATTGTTGCCAAGAAAAATGTTAATTTGTGGGGACAACGGAACCGAAACTTCGTCAAAGTTTCTAAAGTTTTTTAGCAGAAGACTTTGAAACATCCTGTGAAATTAAATCCTCATCGGCATAACGACGCAGGTATAGCTGGTGTCATTATGCGGTCTCATTAGACCCGGAGAAAGCTGATCATTGATTTCAAAATCAACTTCTTCGTCATTGATCGCATTTAATACATCGGTGATGTATTTGGCATTAAAACCAATTTTCATATCTTTTCCGTCATAACCAACTTCAATTTCTTCTTTTGCATCACCCAGTTCAGGATTGTTAGAAGCAATTTCCATTTTTCCATGAGTTAAACTCAAGGTAACTGCTTTTGATTTGTGATTTGCCAAAAGAGAAACTCGTTTCAAAGAAGTTAAGAATGCCTCACGGTTAATGCGAATTTTCTGAGTAAGTTTTGTTGGAATGAATTGCTGATAGTTTGGGTATTTTCCTTCGATCAACCGAATCATCAAAGTGGTCGAATCTTTTTTTACGATCAATTGAGATCCTTCGATCGTGATGTCAAATTCGCCTGACAACGCTTCTAAAAGTTTTTTTACTTCGTGAAGACCTTTACGAGGAATGATGACTCCTTGGCCCTGTGTGATTGTTTTTGAAGATGGAATTTGACGACTCACCAAACACAAGCGATGGCCATCAGTCGCCACCATTGTGTATCGTTGATCATCTTTTTGTTCAAAAAAAACTCCGTTCAGGTGGTAACGAGTTTCATCATTCGAAACTGAATAAATAGTTTTATCAATCATGTCTCGGAGAACTTCTGAATCAATCTTCAAAAATCCAGTTCCTTCAGAAGTTGGGAATACCGGATATTCATCAGCACTAATCCCTACAATTTTTGAAAGATATTTTCCTTGTTTAATTTCGAGCCAGTTATTTTCCTTTTTGTGCAATTGAATCGTTCCGTCTGAAAGTTCCTTTGCAATTTCAAAAAGGCTTTTTGCGCTGACAGCTACTTTTCCAGGTTGAATCACTTTGGCCTTAACAGAATCTGTGAGGCTGACTTCAAGATCTGTTGCGAAAACTCTCAGTACACCCTCATCCGCTTCCAACAGAACATTCACCAAGACAGGCATGGTGTTTCTTTTCTCAACAATGTTCTGAGTCTTCCCGATCAGATTCATTAAATCTTTTTTGTCGATTTCTAATTTCATTTCTGATCTCCCAAAGAATCGAGCTCTTAAGAACTATATTCTATATATATAAATACTAGTAGTAGTAGTAGGGGCGTGGAAAACCTAACAAACCAATTAACATCTTGTAAATACAAAAGAAATTGGGTGGATAACGACAACCTTAATTTTTTCGTTAGACACCTGATTTCTGTGCATTACTCTTTTCCACAACCCAGTCACCGGCCTTATCCCCGCATTTTCCCACACTCCACATTCACAGCCCTGTGATATTGTGGATTCTGGTTGTTAACTCCTCGAGATCGTTCTTAAAATCCATGTCTTTAGAAAGTAGATAAGTAACTCGGCCCATTGCGTTCATAACAGTGGTATGGTCCTTACCACCAAAAGCTCGACCAATATCTACCAAAGAACGATCCAATGTTTTCTTAATTAGGTACATTGCAGTCTGTCGCGGAACGACAATTTGTTTGGCTCGAGTGGTGGATTTTAGGTCAGCGACCTTCACTTTAAAGTGGTCAGCCACCATTTTTTGAATATCCTCCACCGAAATTGTCGTCTGAGTTTCATGAGTAGCCAAAACTCTCCTGGCCAGCTCAATATCAATAGATAAACCCTGGAGTTCACTAAACATTTTTACCTTTTTAATATTTCCCTCAAGCTCTCGGATAGAGCGTTTGGATATCCTGGCGATGTAATTGACCACCTCTTCAGGTAGTCGAAGATTCATTTTTTCTGACTTGTAGCGCAAAATAGCGACTCTGGTTTCCAGGTCCGGCATCGAGATGTCCGCAATAAGACCCCATTCCAAACGTGAGCGGTTGCGGTCTTCAAGGCCTAGAATATCCTTTGGCATTCGATCAGCTGCGATAACGACCTGGCGTTTACGCTCTAAAAAGGTATTGATGGTATGAAAGAATTCTTCTTGTATGGCCTCTGTTTTTCCAATCATCTGAACGTCATCCACCAGCAAAATATCGCAATTTTCCCGGTATTTTTGGCGAAATTTATCCATTTCTTGGCGTCGAATCGAGGAGACACATTCGTTGAGAAATCGCTCCGCGCTGAAATAGTTAATTCGAACATGAGGATGACCAAGTCGAATGTTATTTCCCACAGCATGAAGAAGATGTGTTTTTCCCATCCCCACGGGCCCACATATAAAAAGAGGGTTGTAGCCCTCAGCTCCGGGGTTTTGCGCCACATTGTAGGAAGCCGCATGCGCAAATTCTGTATTTCGACCTACAACAAACGTCGAAAAAGTGTAGTCCGGGTTCAGCAGATCACCCTTAGCCGCGGCGGGAGACGAAATGGCCCCCTGGAGTGGATGAACCATATTTCTGTCCGTCGAAGGAGTTGGTGCGGGTTGTGGGGACGAGGTCTCTTGGGCCTGAGTTTTAGCCCCGGTAACGACCAAATCGACCTCGAAATCACGTTTAAATAGACTTGAGATTTCTGAATAGATCTTATCTAGGAGGTTTTCCACAACAAAGTATTGGTGAAGAGCGCTCGGTACACCCAGGATCATTCTTGGCAAAGCCGGGCTTCCAGTAGTTTCAACGTAAGTCACTGGATCTAGCCAGGTTTCTATGGATCTATTTTCGGGATTCCGGGCCTTAATACGACGTTTAATTTCCTCCCAAAAGGGAGCATTAATTTCAGTCATTTCCTCGGACGTGTGGAATAATGTGGTCACGTGCTTTTTCCCCCTAAGCCCGTTAATGGAATAAGGGCCCTCATATCAAGCTGAGGGATGCAATTCAATCGAGTTTTCCACAATGACAGGTATTGACCATCTCGGCGCATTATGGTTTTATCCGACTCCTATTTTAGCTGAACTAAAATTGAATTGACGTATAGATCGTCGTAACGCAGGAGTACAGAAGATGAAAAGAACCTACCAGCCTAAAAATAAAAAGAGAAAAACATCTCACGGTTTTCGTGCTCGCATGGCCACAAAAGATGGTCGCGCTGTTATTTCGCGTCGTCGCGCCAAGGGCCGTAAACGCCTGACGGTTTCTACAGGTGGGAAATAAGAGCAAAGCAATCAGCCTCAAACGCAGCTCCGATTTTGATTTGATTCGGATCGAAGGGCGAAAAAAGAAACTTTCTTCTTGGCTCCTTTTATCCTACAAAAAAAACGATTTGGGTTGTCTTCGATATGGCTGCACAATAAGCCGCAAAGTTGGCAATGCAGTCGTTCGCAATAAGTTGAGGCGTTGGGTTCGAGAGTACTTTCGACGAGCAACAAGTAATGGTGAAATACCTGAAATCGATATCAACTTTATTTTTAAACCGATGCCAGAAGGCTACTATCGAGAACTCTCCCACAAAGAGTTCTGCTCAACAGTCACGGCCTTTTTTATGGTTAACTCCCGTGCCTAGTAAATGGTTTGCAAAAGCCGCAACCTTTGTTTTTCAGACACTGATTGGTGTCTATCAGGCTATCGGAAGTCTTTGGCTCGGCGGGAGCTGTCGTTTTGAACCGAGCTGCTCCGCCTATGCTCAAGAGGCATTTTCTAAACATCCATTTTATCGTGCAGCTTATTTATCTGTTCATCGATTGATGAAATGTCGACCTGGCGGAGGGATGGGATATGACCCTGTTCCAGAGCCAGAACGCATTTGTCATATCCACCAGAGAGGTCATCATGGATCAGCAAGATAGCGGAAATTTTTTAGATCGTCGAACACTGATGGCTGTGGCCCTTGTAGGAATTGTCTGGTTTGGATGGCAAGCCTATTTAGGAAAGAAATATCCTCAGTCTAAAAATGCGACCCCTGTTGTCACCGAAGGAGTCGGGGAACAAAAGGGTTCGGATCCCCAAAAGACATCTGCTGGTGCTTTAGCTGCCACTGAACCGATGAAAGTTCAAAATAGCGGGAGTGTCGAAGCACCGAATCTATCTCAACCTGAAAAACTGATTTCATATGAGAACGACAGCATATCATTTGAGCTGAGCTCACGTGGAATGGGTCTTAAGAATGTTATTTTGAAGAAGCACAATGACCGTAATCATCAGCCCATGAAAATGGGTTACGATGAAAATGGGTTTTCATTGTTTTCAGCCTCTATCGCTAATGACGGTTCTCCGATGGATTTCGTTTTAACCCAAAAAAACCAGAATTTATTTGAGGGTGTTTATAAAAAGGGCGGCTTAACAGTTCGACGGGAACTCCTGGTACAACCTGAAACAGGTGCTCTTGAAAATAAAATGACTGTTGAGGGTATCGACAGCTCATTTGCTGGGGCCGTAGTTACCATTCCAGAGAGAAAACTGGAAGCCGGGTCACATGGATTCCTCATGCCTTCATTTGAACATCAAGAATACTTAGTTCTTCATTCGGGGAAAGAGGAGCGGGTCAATATTACCAGCCTCAGCGAAAAACTGGATGAGACATTCTCATCAGTTTCTACTGCGGGTGTCAGTTCTCAGTATTTTTCTTCGGCCCTCGTCGATAAGTCGGAGTTGGTGCCAGAAGTTCGATTGTTGGCGGATCCAACGGCTCCGTACATCATATCTCAGGTAATCTATAAGCCCTCTGGAGGATCCAGTCGAATTGACCTCAACTGGATATCTTACACAGGTCCAAAATCTGTCGCACAACTGGAGAGCATTGATAAAAACCTTGGGCATGTGGTGAATTATGGATTCTTTACGGCCATTGCTCGATTTTTGCTGGTTCTTTTACAGTGGTTTCATGGGCTTGTGGGCAACTGGGGGCTTTCAATTATTTTGCTGACATTGATGGTCCGGGTGGTTGTTTTGCCCCTCAATGTAACGACCTTTCGATCTACAAAAAAGATGCAGAAACTACAGCCAATCATTCAGAGCGTTAGAGAGCGCTATAAAGATGATCCTCAAACCATGAACCGAGAGGTCATGGGTCTGTGGAAAGAGCACAAAGTAAATCCACTGGGTGGATGTTTGCCAATGCTGTTGCAGCTTCCAGTGTTCTTTGCTCTGTACCAAGTTCTGGGTCAAAGTATTGAACTCTATCAAGTGCCATTTTTTGGATGGATTAATGATCTAAGCCTAAAGGATCCATACTATATTTTGCCGGTCCTGATGGGCGTTGCGATGTATTTGCAGCAGAAGATGACCCCTACCGCGATGGATCCGACACAGGCCAAAGTAATGCAGTTTCTGCCCGTCGTATTCGCACTGATGATGGTCAGTCTGCCAGCGGGTCTAACACTCTATATTTTTGTTAATACACTGGCTGGAATCATTCTTCAGCGGGTTTTCATGCGCGATCGAACAACATCTATCTCTACGAAAGAAGTCAAAGTCTAAGGAGGCTATAATGTCTGGAATTTTCAGTAAGCTTTTCGGCGGAAAAAAGAAAAGCGGAAGCTCAGAAGTTGAAACACTGGTCCATGCTACTGTGGAAAGTCTGATAGAAAAGGCGCAATTTGAGCTCAGTTTTGATATTGAGTCGAGTTTGGATGATAAGGGCGAATCACAAATTATCATTGAATTCACTGGCGCGGATGAAGAGGTTTTAAAGGACAAAGAAGGACAGATGATTGATGCAATTCAACTGTTTTTAAAACGAGTCGTTCAACACCATTTTCCAGAGGATCGCACAAATATTCTTATTGATTGTAATGGATACAGAGAAGAGTCCAGTCAGGCTCTTGTTGAGCTGGCTGAAAAACTCAAAGGTATTGCTTTAGAAAAAGGAAAGTCTGTTTACTTCCGAGCATTGCCACCGAAAGATCGTAAGGTCATTCACCAGTATTTAGCGGGTGATGAGCGGGTGAAAAGTCGCTCCATTGGTGATGGTCTGTATAAGAAGATAAAAATTTACCCAGTTAAAGCTGGAAGAGGCCACGAAACTCAACATGAGGAACACTCTGCAGAATAAAGACCGGGACTTGGATACGATCTGTGCGATTTCCACCCCACAAGGGGTGGGAGGAATCTCCGTCATCCGTGTCAGTGGTCCTGAAGCTACGGCTCTTACTCGGAAAATCTGCGACTTTTTTCCATTAAAGCCCGAAAGTCATCGGGCATATTATGGACACCTTAGCGACCCCCGAACCGCTTCCGTGGTGGATGAAGTCGTCGCTTTGTATTTTCAAAAAGGTCGGTCGTTTACTGCCGAAGATACGGTTGAGATTTCTTGTCACGGAAACCCAAGTATTGCCCGAGAGATTCTGTCTTTGCTGACAAGTCATGGGGGCCGTATTGCTGATCGTGGAGAGTTTACTTATAGAGCCTTCATGAATGGTCGTATTGATTTGGTTCAAGCGGAAAGCGTATTGTCCCTGATAGAGAGCCAGTCCAAGGCAGCTGCAATGCAGTCCTTGCGGCAGCTACAGGGGGATCTTTCCGATGAACTCGTGAAGATTGAAGATATTTTGGTGTGGTGCTTAGCACACCTTGAGGCTTCGATTGATTTTTCATCTGAAGGAATTGAGGTCGTGAAACAAAGCGATCTTGAGACTAAAATGGGGGATCTTAAAGGAAAGATCGATAAGCTGGTAAAAAGCTTTCAGCAAGGAAGGCTAATTAAGGATGGATTGAAGGTTGTTTTGACCGGAATTCCAAACGTGGGGAAATCCAGCTTATTAAATTTGTTGGTTGAAGAAGACAGAGCAATTGTGACTCCGGTTCCCGGCACGACTCGAGATGTGATCGAGGCCTCCACCAATGTGCAGGGACTTAAAGTGAACTTTGTGGACACTGCCGGACTTCGAGTATCCCAGGATATGGTGGAAAAAATTGGGATTGAGAAGAGTTATTTGGCCCAAAGGGGCGCTGATGCGGTTTTTTTCGTCTTTGACAGCTCAAATTCTTTGAGTGAGGAAGAGCTGAAGGAGCTGGCAGATCTGAGCGAGAGCAACCTCTATCTGATCGGCAACAAGCGAGATCAGGGAGAACTAGATATTGAGGCCCGCAGGATAGCGGTGCTAAAGCAGGTTTCCCAGAGTATATTTTTCAAAGACTTACCCGGATTTTGTGACAAATTAAAAGAGAGAGTTCTAATTGTCTCCGCTTTGGATAAGAAGGATGGGGAAGTCATTCGGGCAAATTTGGTGAAACGACTGGAAGTAGAACAATTCGAGGACCAGGCTGTTTTATTTCAGGCGCGGCATTATGAAAAACTATCCGTCGCCTCAAGAAATATGGAGCGGTCTTTGGTGCTGTTGAGACAGCAGGCAAGCCCAGAATTTTTAGCTCTTGAGATGAAAGAAGCGCTTCTTTCTGTCCAGGACACACTTGGAAAAAGATTTGACGATGATGTTTTAGATCGGGTGTTTAAAGAGTTCTGTATCGGGAAGTAAAGTGAGTGGAAATAAAAATCTACAGACCAAACAGACAAAGAAGATAGAGAGCTGGGACAATGTTGAACAACCTCACAACCCCTAAAAGTGATTTTGACGTCATTGTTGTTGGCGCTGGACATGCTGGTGTCGAAGCCTGCTTGGCGAGTTCTCGATTGGGGCAAGCGACTCTGATGATTACCTCCAATGTAGATCGAATTGCCTATATGAGCTGCAATCCCTCGATCGGGGGGCTGGCAAAGGGCCATATGGTTCGGGAGATCGATGTGCTCGGCGGTGAGATGGGATTGGCAGCCGACGCCACATGCATTCAATTCAAAAGACTAAATTCCGGAAGAGGTCCCGCCGTGCGTGGCACTCGGGTTCAGAACGACAAGCATCGGTACTCTGCCCACATTAAGGCGAAGCTTTCTCAACAACCAAATTTGACCGTGATGCAAGGAGAAGTAAAGTCACTGATTTTAGATCGTGGAATTTGTCTTGGCGTCAATCTGCAAGATGGATCACAAATATTTGCCAAAGCAACAGTGATCACAACTGGGACCTTTATGAATGGAGTCATGCACTTTGGCCTTCAGCAGATATCAGGTGGCCGGATCGGTGATCAAGCGACTGTAGGCTTATCTGATCAATTGCGGGAATTTGGATTTAGCGTTCAACGATTAAAGACGGGAACCCCAGCTAGGCTACATAAGGACAGCATTGATTGGAGCAAAACAGAGCCTCAATATGGGGATGAAAAAATTTATCCCTTTAGTTTTAGATCCCCGCTAAAATTTCAACTTCCCCAAGTGGCTTGCTATTTATCTAGAACAACAGAAGAGACGCACGAAATTATTCGGAAAAATCTTGATAAGTCTCCGATGTATTGTGGAATTATTGAGGGGATTGGTCCGAGGTATTGTCCTTCGATTGAAGACAAGGTGATGAGATTTGCGGATCGTGCGAGCCATCAGACTTTCTTGGAGCCAGAAGGCTTAGATACGGATCTTATATACCTGCAAGGAATCTCAACCAGTCTGCCCGAGGAGGTTCAGCTCGAGTTTTTGAGAACAATTCCTGGTTTGGAGAATGTGAAAGTTGTTCGTTATGGTTATGCTGTTGAATATGATTTTATAGAGCCCACACAGATTTGGCATCGACTTGAAACGAGACCGATACGGCAGCTATTTTTAGCCGGACAAATCAACGGAACCAGTGGTTACGAAGAAGCAGCGGCGCAGGGGTTGGTTGCTGGTGTGAATGCTGCTCATAGCTTGTTGGGCAAAGCAGAGTTTATTTTAGACCGAGACAAGGCTTACATTGGAGTTTTGATCGATGATCTTGTTACCAAGGGAACTCGCGAACCTTATAGAATGTTTACATCTCGGGCGGAACACCGGTTGGTTTTGAGAGAGGATAATACAATGGATCGATTGGGAGATCTTTCTATTGCGCTCGGACTGGTGGGATCAGAGGCAAAAACAAAGTTGGAACATTTGAAATCACGTCGAACATCCTTGCTGGAGAGCCTTCAGACGGAAAAACTTTTTCCAAATGCGGAGACCCAAGAAAAGCTGTTGAAAATACCAACAACTGTTTTGAATAAATCTATTAGTTTCGAAGAGTTATTAAGGAGATCAGAGGTTTCTTGTTCTGACCTCAAAGGGCTTAATTTTTCAATTGATGAAGACCCAAATGTCTCAGAGCCCGTGGAAATTGAAGTAAAGTACGCAGGCTATATAAAAAGACAAAATGAACTGATTGAACAGGCGAAAAAGTCTGAAGAGTTGCCGCTGGCCCCCACCCTAAATTATGGAGAAATAAAGGGGCTTTCGAACGAAGAGGTTGAAAAACTCAATAGAATCAAGCCTCGGACTTTAGGACAAGCTCAACGCATCAGCGGAGTAAATCCTTCGGCAACTCAAGCGATCATGATATATTTGAAGTCTCAACAAAGAACTGATCGTTCACAGACGGAGAATCAAAGTGAATTTTGCGAAGGACGGGGCCGAAGGAGTCAAAGCTCAGTGGCGATTGGAACAGTGGTACCCGGAGCTGGGTGCTGAAACTTTAGGCGCACTCAAGGCCTACAACGATGAGCTCATTAAATTTAATCAAACTGTAAATTTGATCGGCGTTAAGACAGTCCCCTTTGCGGACGTCATTCACTTTGCCGACTGTATTTTGGCATCACGCATCATTTTTAAAAATACGACAGAGAAGGTCATTCACGACTTTGGTTCAGGAAATGGCTTTCCGGGACTAATTATGGCGCTTCTTGAGCCCGGGCGGCAGTTTAAACTCGTTGAAGTTGACCAGAGAAAAGCTGAGTTTCTCAAACATATGGTGTCCTACCTGAAGCTAAAAAATACTGAGGTGTTGAATCAGCAGGTTGAGGCCTTTCCAGCCGGATCTATTAAAACGGCAGTATCTCGTGGATTTGCTCCCATATCCAAGGCTATCTTGCTTTCGCGGAAGATTTTTCCAGTTGGCGGCGCCTATTTTCATATGAAGGGCGAGGAATGGGCGACGGAAATTGCTGCGATTCCCACCCAACTATGTTCTTTTTGGCAGCCAAGCCTAGCGGGGAACTATCGACTGCCCGTTGGAGAAATTCAGTACGCGATCGTGAAAACAATGAAAATTGGGGCCTAGTTGTTCCACGTGGAACAATCAATGATGACCGCCCCCCTCTGAAGGCTCTTTCTTTTCGGGCCTGCTCTGTTTGCCCAATCGTTCTTTGACGTTCCACTTCCGAGGAGCTTCTTCAAGGGCCATTTGGGCCTTATACTCCGCCCACTCTTCTGGATCGGGCCATGCTTTTTTTTCGTTATAGGCCCTTAAATAGTGTTCTCGATCCCACTTCTTTCGACTTTCTGCTCGAATCTCCCAGTATTTCTGCTTCTGACGTAGCTTATCGAGTCGATTATTGGCCTCATCGAGCCGAGATCTGGCAACTTTAATTTGACCGGTCTGAGGAAGCGCCTCCTCGAGAGCTGCTTTTCTATCAGCAATATCTTTCTCGGCGGCCGCAATTTCTGAGCTCATTCCGCCCGCTCGCGCCAGGAGATCGGCATAAATGGGATCCATCTTCTCTGGCTCTGGATTTGGACTGTCGCAAGCTGCAAGAATGAATGAAAACATTAAAAAGAGAAATACAAATAGTTTTGTCATGTTCCACGTGGAACATCGGTCAAAACTCTATTTATCTTGAATTCCCATAAAAAATCGCTGACCTTTTAAAAAGGAGAATATTTTATGGCAAAAACGATATGTATCGCGAATCAAAAGGGCGGAGTTGGCAAAACAACAACTTCGGTGAACCTTTCTTCGGCGCTTGCGCAGATGACGAGGAAGGTTCTATTGATCGATATGGATCCCCAGGGGAACGCCTCCTCTGGACTGGGGCTTAAGCGACACGAAAATCAAGATGCAAACGTCTATCACGTGCTGATAGGAGAAAAAACCCTGGCAGAGGTCACTCAGGAGACGAGAATTCCTGGTCTTTTTCTGGCGAGTGCCACACCAGACTTGGTTGGAGCAGAAATTGAACTTGTTGACTTGCCGCATCGAGAATACAGACTAAAGTCTGCTATCGCCTCCATTTCCCACAAGTATGACTATGTCATTATTGATTGTCCGCCCTCCTTAGGTTTGTTGACGCTCAATGCGCTGACTGCGGCGGACTCATTTTTAGTTCCGCTCCAGTGTGAATACTATGCCCTAGAAGGACTGAGCCAACTGTTAAATACAGCAGGAATTATTAAGAAAAACCTCAATACTTCCCTCCACATCGAAGGCATTGTGCTCACGATGTTTGATACGCGAAACAATCTCAGTCACCAAGTTGTGACAGAAATCAAAACTCATTTTGGGGAAAAAGTGTTTTCGGCAATTATTCCAAGAAACGTACGACTCAGCGAAGCCCCCAGTCATGGGCAATCAATTTTTGAGTACGATGCAAAGTCGATTGGTGCAACCAAGTACATGGAATTGGCCCAAGAGCTGGATCAAAGAACTCGGCTGGCCACAGAATCTATTAACAATAATGAGTGCTCTGGAGATTTAAATGTCTGATATTACAAGTGAAAATATAAACAAGAAAGCCAGACTTGGCAGAGGTTTGGGCTCTCTCCTTGGTGGCGCTCAAGATGCAGGACTAAGTAGACCACCCGAGCCCGTTCCCAAGGCTTCGAATACCCAAGCCGTGAATACTCAGGTTATTCAGCTACCTCCAGAGGCGCGCATATGGCAGGTCAACATTGATAAGCTGAGGCCCAGCGCGTTTCAGCCGAGAACCCACTTTGAAAAAGCAAAACTGGAAGAACTAGCTGTATCAATTAAACAAAATGGAATTATTCAACCCATCGTTGGTCGAAAAACAGGTTCTGGAGCCATTGAAATCATCGCGGGAGAGCGGCGTTGGCGAGCGGCTCAGCTGGCCGGGCTTCATGAGGTGCCGGTTATTCTCAAGAACATGCAAGACCAGGCCACCCTGGAGATGGCAATTATTGAGAATATTCAGCGCGAAGACCTCAATCCTGTTGAAGAAGCCGAAGCTTATCAAAGGTTGTCTCAAGAGTTTCAAATGACCCAGCAACAAATTGCCGAAAAGGTTGGGAAAGACCGGGCAACGGTTGCCAATATCATGCGGCTTCTGGGTCTTCCAGACCTAATCAGACAGATGATTCTTAAATCTGAAATATCTTCTGGTCACGCTAAGGTGTTGTTATCAATAGCAGATCAAAAAACTCAGATTGATCTGGCTAAAAAGATCGTTCGACAGAAGATGAGTGTTCGTCAGTTAGAAAAAATGGCCGCAGCAGCGGTCAGTGGTGGACATAAAGAGGACGAAAATGTGGTTGCGCCTGAATCTAATGTCACACAGAGGCTCATCAGTGGACTCGCTGAAGAGCTACAAAAAATCATGGGAACGAAAGTTTCGATCGACTACCACCAGTCAAAAGGTAAAATAGCTGTTCATTTCTATTCTGATGAAGAACTCACTCAAATCGTAGACCGATTGAAAGATGGATATGGAAAGCGCTGAGATATTTCAAGAACATGCCCTGGGTCACGTCACAGCTATTTTGGATCATGGGGCTAGCTTCGAAGGAAAGTTGACCTTTGAAGGAACAGTTCACATCGGCGGTGAGTTCAAGGGCGAGATCATGACTCGTGACGTTCTCGTCGTGAATGAAGGAGCCTTCGTTCAGGCCCAAATTGAAGCCGATACCATCATTATCAGTGGCTCCGTTGAAGGGAATCTTTTTGCTCGGCGCAGGGTCATCATGCATCCTCCCGCAATTTTTAAAGGCACCGTGACAACGCCGAGTCTCCGTATCGATGAGGGAGTTGTCTTTGAGGGCGCCTCATATATGCCCAAAACTTGAGCGATTTAAAGCCCTTGACCGTTTCTGAAGGTCAATGTTAATTCCTGCAAACCCTTGTTAAAAAGAGAATCCGAGCGTTGAGATTTCCTGAAGACCAATGCTCGAGAATTTATAGTGAAAGTGGGAAGGCGCACATGACGATTTTACATCAGCTTGGTTTGAACCAGTCCTTCTTTTTCCAATTTATTATCTTTGCAATTGCCTACCTGGTTTTATCTCAAATTGTTTTTGCTCCATACACAAAGGCCTTTACTCAACGGGAAGAAAAAACCAAGGGCGGAGAAGAGTTGGCCGGCGAATATAAACACAAAGCTGACGAGCTAAAGGCTCAGTATGAAAATCGAGCCCGCCAAGTTTCCGGCCAAGTGAAAACAATTTTCGATGAGTATCGATCTGAAGCAAATAAAGAGTGTGAACAGATTGTTAGTCAGGCCCGCTCGGAGTCTCAGAAAATTATCGAAGCTGCTCGCCAAAAAGTACACATTGAGTTGAGCGAAGCAGAGAAAAAAATGAAATCTGAGATACCCTTGGTGGCCCAAGAAATCACTCAGCGCTTATTGGTAAAATAGGAGAATTTTTCGTGAGAAGTCTTATTTTAATTGGGACCCTGATGCTCCCGATACTTGTGATGGCAAATGAAGGCGGAGCCTCTGGTCACGCTGAGGGGATTCCCCTGAAGTTGATTGGTTACCAAACCGTGAATGTTGTCATTATGTTCGCGGGTCTTATCTACTTTCTAAAGGATGGCCTGAAAAAGTATTTCATCGACAAACGTGCAAGCTTTCTGTTGGCCGCCGAAAAATCAGAAGCAGCTCGCCGCGAGGCCGAGCAAGAGCATCTGCAAATTCAAGTGAAGTTGTCAAAACTGGAGAGCACGGCCGATGAAAGCGTGGCGAGAGCTAAGGCCGAAGCTGCAGATCTCAGAAAGCAGATGCTTGTGGAAGCCGAAGCTATTTCTAAAAGAATTAAAATTGAGGCTGATTTGGCCGCTAAAATGGAAATACAGAGAGCGAAAATCACCCTTCGCAAAGAACTTGTTCAAGAAGCAATTGGCGCTGCGCGGACACAGCTGGACACCAAGGTGACAGCGGAAGACCACCAGCGACTTCAGTCTAATTTCATTAACAATATTCAGGCGGTGCAACGATGATTAACGAAGTTGCTCGTCGCTATGCCCGCGCCCTTTATGAGCTGGCTAAAACCAGTAAAAATTCTGAGCGTGTTTTTTCGGAGCTGCGAACGCTGAAAGAAGTATTTGCCAGCAATGAAACTATTTCTGAATTTATTCTTTCTCCAGTAATTCCTCCTGATCAGAAAATAGCGGCCCTGAAGGGCGCTCTTGAAGGAAAACTTTGTCCGGAGCTGACTCAAACCTTGTTGTTATTGGCTGAAAAAAACAGACTCCCCATTTTTATGGACATGGCTGATGCCTTTGAGGCGATCAGTGATGAGGATCACGGAGTCACTCGTGGAACGGTCCGATCGGCAAAACCACTGAGTCCCGAAGTGCGTAAAGATATTGAAGACAAGGTTACCCAAGTTATTAAAAAGAAAGTCATCTTGAACTTTTCTGAAGATGCAAAATTATTGGGTGGAATGGTTGCGCAAGTTGGCGGCTGGACATTCGATGACAGTTTAGAAACACACCTCACTAGAATGAGTGAAGAATTAAACAGGAGAACACACTAATCATGGAAACTATTCGTGCGGACGAAATCAGTCGAGTTCTGAAGGAACAAATCAGTCAGTATAGTAAAAAAATTGAAGTCAGCGAAACCGGCAGTGTTCTTTCTGTGGGTGACGGCGTGGCGCGAATCTACGGCCTAGAAAACGTCATGGCTGGTGAACTCGTCGAGTTCCCCGGCGAAATCTATGGAATGGTTTTGAATCTTGAAGATTCTTTTGTCGGAGTCGTTATTTTTGGTGAAGATCGATTTATCAAAGAAGGCGACACAGTAAAACGAACGAAGAAGATCGTTCAAGTACCTGTTGGAGAAGCTTTGCTCGGTCGCGTGGTAAATGCCCTTGGACAGCCTATTGATGGAAATGGTCCGATCCAAACGCCACACAGCCGTATTGTCGAGGTAAAGGCGCCTGGTATCGTTTACCGAAAATCAGTTCATGAGCCCATGCAAACGGGAATTAAAGCCATTGATTCTATGATTCCAATTGGTCGCGGTCAGCGGGAATTGATCATCGGAGATCGTCAAACAGGGAAAACCACCATTGCGATTGATACAATCATCAATCAAAAAGGTCAGGGCGTTCATTGCTTCTATGTAGCCTGCGGTCAAAAACAATCCACAGTTGCCGCCGTCGTAGAAAAATTGCGTCAAGCCGGAGCCATGGAATATACGACAGTAATTTTGGCCTCGGCTGCCGACCCTGCTCCATTGCAATTCTTGTCTGTATACTCTGGAACAGCGATGGCGGAATATTTCAGAGATACTGGTCGACATGCACTGATTATCTATGATGATTTAACAAAACAGGCACAGGCCTATCGTCAGATGTCCTTGCTCTTGCGTCGACCTCCTGGTCGTGAGGCCTATCCTGGAGACGTATTTTATCTACACTCTCGTTTGCTCGAGCGCGCCTCCAAGTTGTCTGATGATAAAGGTGGCGGAAGCTTGACCGCTCTGCCGATTATCGAAACTCAGGCTGGAGACATCTCTGCCTATATTCCCACTAACGTGATTTCCATCACTGACGGTCAGATCTTCTTGGAGACAGACCTCTTTTATAAAGGCGTTCGGCCCGCCATTTCTGTCGGTAAGTCTGTTTCCCGAGTGGGTGGCTCTGCGCAGATCAAAGCGATGAAGTCTGTGGCGGG
>Ga0210057_1001663_pt1 | contig 33142 bp, 44 predicted proteins | sample CryGeyCG2114_010_2_FD_183968 | JGI IMG/M metagenome (GOLD analysis project Ga0210057, IMG submission 183968) | Groundwater microbial communities from aquifer - Crystal Geyser CG10_big_fil_rev_8/21/14_0.10 (SPAdes) (version 2) | ecosystem: Environmental > Aquatic > Deep subsurface > Groundwater ... | reverse complement strand
GCACCAAAGCCGGCTGTTTCTCTGATGTCATTAAAGCGACCGCCACTTACAAAGACGCTTCTTTCTATGATGTAGTTAGTGTGAGGGTAAGTGATAAAGAGTTGTTTATAACGAGAGTACTGGAAAAGTTAAACCCGGTTGCTTTGAGGTGAGCTATTACCCCCCACACCAAACCCTGACAAATTCTGTTTAAAAGACTATCTCAAGTTAATATATTTGCCTGGTCTGGGTAGATAAACAGTATTGTTGTGAGTTTGGTGTGGGGGTTGACAGCAACTATTTTTGTGGTAAAATTGATTCATCGGAAGAGTTCAGGGAGCGCTAAAGGCCAAAGGGGACTGTTGGATAAATCTTCGCATTAAATTAGGAAGGTTAGGGTTTTCCTCAATTTTAAATTGAGGGAATTTTGTGTTTATAAAAATATCTTTATCTGCATAAAAAGAAAAAAGGAGACAAAATATGAGTGAGAGGAAATATTTTCGTCCGCAAAAAAATATCGTTGAGCTTCCCAATTTGATAGAAATCCAAAAGCAATCTTATGATTGGCTCTTCGAAGAAGGAATAAAAGAACTATTGGACGAAATATCTCCTGTCGATGATTTTACGGGGGAGGCATTTACACTTGAGTTCGGTAACTATTATTTGGATAAACCAAAGGTTGACGAAGAGATGGCCAAGGAAAAGAATTTAACTTACAAAGCGCCTCTCAAGTGTTCAGTCACTTTGCAAAATAAGATTACAAAAAGGTCAAAATCTGCCGAGGTTTTTTTGGGCGATTTCCCGATGATGACGGACAGGGGCACATTCATAATCAACGGAATAGAGAGAGTTGTTGTTTCGCAGATTGTAAGATCTTACGGAGTTATTTTTGTTGCTGATGAAGTTGCAGGAAAAAAATATTTTGGCGCAAAACTGATTCCCAACCGGGGTGCTTGGCTTGAATTTGAGACTTCAAATAAAGGTGTAATTACGGTTAAAGTTGACAGAAAAAGGAAAATACCCGTTACCGCATTTTTAAAGTCTTTGGGAGTAGGCAATGATCAAAAAGTTGTCGACACTTTTGCCGATACTGACGACAATCCGGACTTGAAATATATTGAAACAACTCTAAAAAGGGATCCGGCAAAAGGAAAAGACCAAGATGCGGCAATGGTGGAAGTTTATAAAAGGATTAGGCCCGGTGATCTTGCGACAGCAGAAGCAGCAAAAATATTTTTAGACGCACTGTTTTATAATCCGAAGAGATATGATTTGGGAAAAGTTGGCCGATATAAAATCAACAGACGCCTGGATGTGAATGTTAAGGATGATCTCAATGGAAGGATTTTACGCAAAGACGATGTTATTGAAGTCATTAAGGAAATAATAAGATTAAATAATGATTCTACCGGCGAGCCGGATGATATTGACCATTTAAAAAATAGAAGAGTTAGATCGGTCGGAGAGCTTGTACAGTCAAGGTTGCGCGTTGGATTCTTAAGGATGGAAAGAATTATTAAAGATAGGATGAGCGTGGTTGAGCCGGATTCCGTCACTCCAATCCAGCTGGTAAATTCGCGACCGATTGTGGCGGTACTACAGGAATTTTTTGCTTCCAGCCAAATGTCTCAATTTATGGTTCAGACGAATCCACTGGCAGAATTGGAACATAAGAGAACGCTGTCAGCAACCGGACCAGGTGGATTAAGCCGTGAACGAGCTGGCTTTGAGGTGAGAGATGTTCATCAATCGCACTACGGTAGAATCTGCCCAATTGAAACACCAGAAGGGCCTAACATCGGGTTGATTGGATATCTGGCAAGTTTTGCCAGAATCAATGAGTATGGATTTATAGAAACTCCTTATCTGGTGGTTGAAAAGAAAAATGGCCAAAAAAGAGTTACTGACAAATTAGTATATCTTGATGCTTCAGAGGAGGAAAGAGTGGTCATTGCGCCATCCTCGACTGAGATTGACAAAAAGGGATATTTGAAGCCGGGCAAGATTCAAGTTAGAGAATACGGAAAACCTTCAATTGAGAAATCGGAATTGGTTGATTATATTGATGTTTCTCCGATGCAAATTGCTTCAATAACAACGGCGCTTATTCCTTTTGTCGAACATGATGACGCCGTTAGGGCAAATATGGGTTCGAATATGCAACGGCAAGCAGTGCCGCTTTTGAGGCCGGAATCACCTTATATCGGGACCGGTATGGAAGGTGATGTGGCAAAGTCAAGCGGACATTTAATAATTTCTGATGTTAGGGGCATTGTGAAGAAAGCATCGGCCGATGAGATTATTGTGCTCTCCACCAGTGGTGAAGAAAAGAAATACCGTTTGCAAAAATTTATTAGATCAAATCAAGCAACGTGCATGAACCAAAAGCCGATTGTTGAGCAGGGACAAAAAATCAAACCCGGTGATATTTTGGCCGATGGTCCTTCAACGGATAATGGAGAACTTGCCATCGGAATGAATTTGAAAGTTGCATTTTTGAGTTTTGACGGGGATAACTACGAGGATGCTATCATTCTTTCCGAACGTTTGGTAAAAGACGATATTTTTACCTCAATTCATATTGAAAAACACGCTATAAATATTAGGGATACGAAACTTGGCCCCGAACTTATTACCCGGGACATTCCCAATGTTGGAGAAGATGCACTGGCAAATTTGGATGAGAACGGAATAGTCTTGATAGGAGCAGAAGTTGAAGCTGGCAATATTTTGGTGGGCAAGATTTCTCCTAAAGGGGAAACTGAGTTATCGGCTGAGGAAAAATTGTTGCGCGCGATTTTTGGAGAAAAAGCGAAAGATGTTAAAGACACTTCTCTCAGGTTACCTCATGGACAAAGAGGAAAAGTTGTTGGTGTAAAAATTCTCTCAAAAGAAGCAGGAGATGAGCTTCCTGAAGGAGTATATCAGTTAGTAGAAGTGTCTGTTGCGGAATTGAGGAAAGTTTCAGTTGGTGATAAACTTTCTGGTCGTCACGGTAATAAAGGTGTAATTTCAAAAATTTTGCCGGTTGAAGATATGCCGATTTTGCCTGACGGAACGCATATCGATATCATTCTGAATCCGCTGGGAGTTGTTTCAAGGATGAACTTAGGGCAGATTTTAGAGACTCATCTTGGGTGGGTTGCCGAAAAAGATGCTCTCAAAATCGCAACACCGATTTTTAATGGCGCCAGTGTTGAAAATGTTGAGGAGGAATTAAAAAGAGCCGGGCTGCCTGCGAATGGTAAAGTGAGACTGGTAGACGGAAGGACAGGCGAACCATTTGACGAAGAAACAACGATCGGCATAATTTATATGCTAAAGTTGTCGCATTTAGTAGATGATAAAATGCACGCCCGTTCCATTGGTCCGTATTCAATGGTTACACAACAACCGCTGGGCGGTAAGGCTCAATTTGGTGGCCAGAGGTTTGGAGAAATGGAAGTTTGGGCGCTCGAAGCTTATGGCGCCGCATATACATTGCAGGAAATGCTCACGATAAAATCAGATGATGTTATTGGCAGAAGCAAAGCCTATGAATCGATTATCCGAGGTGAAAAGATTCAAAAACCTTCAGTACCGGCTTCATTTAATGTTCTGGTAAGAGAGCTTCAGAGTTTGGGGCTATCAGTGGAGATGAGTAGTACCAGTGAAAAATCGGAAAGTATTGAAAGGGAGAAAATTGAGAGAAAAGAGGAAACACAAGATAAGGAAAAGGAAACTATTGCCAAAACAAAAGAAGACGAAGGGGTTAATCAGGAAGATCGTGAATTGACAGAGATCAAAGCAGGCCAAGAGGAGAAACCGCTTGAAAAGTTTGAACCAAATGGAAAGGAGAAGTAGACAATATGGTAAATACTAAATTGAATAAAGTGCAAATAGGGAAAGAATTTCAACCAAGCGACTTTGAATCTATTCGTATAAAAATTGCGAGTTCGGAAGAGATGTTAAGCTGGAGCTATGGAGAAGTAACGAAGCCTGAAACAGTAAATTACAGAACGCAGAGACCGGAAAGAGACGGGCTATTTGATGAGAGAATTTTTGGGCCGACTAAAGACTGGGAGTGTTATTGTGGCAAGTATAAAAAGATAAGATACAAAGGTGTTATTTGTGACAGGTGTGGCGTTGAAGTTACCAGGAGTTCTGTTAGACGTGAGAGAATGGGGCATATCGACTTAGTTGTTCCGGTTGTGCACACATGGTATATCAGGGGCGGTGGTGGGGTTTTAGGTTTGGTTCTTGATATGAGTATTTCGGAAATTGAATCGATTATCTATTTTGCATCGTTTGTGGTGCTTGAGGTTAATGAGGAAATTAGAACTCAAGCTCTTACTCAGCTTGAAAAGGAATATAAGGAAGCCAAGGATGAGCCGGAAATTAAAAGTAATGTTTTAGCTGGGCAAAAATTGGATGCGAAATTTAAGATGCTAAGATCTGAAATTGAGTCTTTGGCGCCCAAAGAAGTGTTGGCTGAAAGCCAATACCATGAGCTCTCGGTAAAGTTTGGCCAGATTGCGAGAGTGGGAATTGGCGCTGAGGCTATTTTGGAACTTCTAAAATCAATTGATATTGATAAAGAGCTTAAAGAATTTGAAGCAAAGGCGGAGAGCCAAGTTCTTGCTAACCGAAAGAAAATTCTCAAAAGAATGAAGATTTTTGCCGATATGAAAAGCGCAAATATTTTGCCTGAGTGGCTGGTTATGACAAGAATTCCTGTTATTCCACCGGATTTAAGACCAATGGTTCAATTAGACGGTGGTCGATTTGCGGCATCGGATTTAAATAATTTATATAGACGGGTATTGAATAGAAATAACCGATTGAAGAAACTAATTACTCAGAGTGCGCCAGAGGTTATTTGTAGGAATGAAAAAAGAATGCTTCAAGAATCAGTAGATGCGTTAATTGATAACTCGGCAAGACGTGGAAGAAATACTGTCGGCGCGCAGCGCAAATTGAAATCCCTTTCGGATATTTTAAGAGGTAAGCAGGGTAGATTTAGACAGAATCTTCTTGGCAAAAGAGTAGATTATTCGGGTAGGTCGGTAATTGTTATTGGACCGGAACTCAAACTGGATGAGTGCGGGATACCTAAAGTTATGGCTCTTGAGCTATTTAAGACATTTGTCATTTCGAGATTAATATCAGATGGGCATGCTCATAACGTGAAAAATGCCTCGAAGATGATTGAAAGAAAAGAAGCGGTAGTTTGGGATATCCTTGAGGAAATTACGTCGAAATGCTATGTTTTGTTGAATCGTGCTCCTACTTTGCACCGTCTTGGGATTCAAGCCTTTAAACCTATTTTAGTTGAAGGAAAAGCAATCCAAGTACATCCCTTGGTTTGTAGTGCGTTTAATGCTGACTTTGACGGTGATCAGATGGCAGTTCATGTGCCTTTATCTGATAATGCCAAAAAAGAGGCTGCCGAAATTATGCTCTCAAGAAATAATCTTTTGAAGCCAGCTTCGGGCGAACCGATTGTAAATCCGAGGTTGGACATGGTGCTTGGAGTTTATTATCTGACAACTATAGTTTCTGGCAAAGCCGGTGAAGGTAAGATCTTTACGGGTAAAAATGAGGCAATTATGGCTTGGCAGTCGGGAGATATAGATTTAAGGGCTAAAATTCACGTGAGACTCTTTGAAGAAATTGATGAGTCGGATACGCGAATAAAAGGTGAAGGGGAAAATAAACTTGTCGAGACAAGTGTCGGGAGAATTTTGCTTAATAATCTTATTCCAGATGAGTTAAAGTACGTAAACACGGTTGTGGATGCTAAAGTGATTAAAAAAATTGTAGATAGAATATTTAAGGTCTGTGGCTCAGGAACTGCAGCAGAATTTGTCGATAATGTTAAGAGCTTGGGCTTTAAATATGCGACTTTATCCGGTATGACAATTTCAATTAGTGATATTCAGACACCATCTGATAAAGACAGCTTGATTAGCGGCGCCGATAAAAAAGTAGACGAAATCGATTCCCTTTACAGGAGAGGGTTAATTACGCCTGAGGAAAAAAGCGCGCAAATTATTGAACTTTGGAATAACACTAAGACGGAAATAGAAAAATCAATGATAGCCCAATATGACAAAAATAATCCTGTATATGTTTATATGGTCTCTGGAGCGAGAGGATCGCTAACACAGTTAACCCAGATGGCTGGAATGAAAGGAATGGTTGTAAATCCTGCGGGAGAAATAATAGAAATTCCAATTAAAAGCAACTTTAAAGAAGGGCTTTCGATTTTTGAGTACTTTATTTCGTCCCATGCTACAAGAAAAGGTAGATCAGACACAGCATTGAGGACTTCCGATGCGGGGTATTTAACAAGAAGATTGGTTGATGTAGCTCAGGATGTTGTTGTATCTACTCATGATTGTGGCACCGAGAATTATATTGAAGTTACCGAAGAAGAGTCGCAGGATATGAACGAATCCTTAGCGGAGAGAATTGATGGAAGAATTCTCGCTGAAAATATCAGGTCTTCGAGAAAGAAAATTGCCTCGAAAGCCGAGCTGATAAATTCTGAATTAGCGAAAAAAATTGAAGATTCTGGAGTTAAATTAGTCAAAGTGAGATCTACCTCGATTTGCGAGGCGCAAAGCGGAGTATGTCAAGCTTGCTACGGAAAAGATCTTGGAACGGGAAAAATTGTCGAGATTGGTACAGCTGTCGGCATTATTGCGGCACAGGCCATCGGAGAGCCCGGCACGCAGTTAACGATGAAAACATTCCACATGGGAGGTGTTTCGAAGGAAGACATTGTTTCGGGACTTCCAAGAGTTGAGGAAATTTTCGAAGCTCGGCAGCCGAAGTATGAAGCGCCGATATCCGAAATAGGAGGAATCGCAAAAGTTAAAAAGTCTGAATCAGGAGATAAAATTGAAGTGATTTCAGGTAATTATTTGACGGATGAAGTTGAGATACCCGCCGATTATGAAGTTATTGTAAAACACAAGGAATTAGTCAAACCAAAACAAGCCATAGCTACCAGTCAGGGCAAGAAGGCTTTGCGCTCGGCAATTGGGGGCGAGGCGAATGTTTCGAAAGGGAGAGTTGTCGTTAAATCAATCGAGCCGGTATCGAAAAGTTACTTAATTACGACCGGAATGCCTCTTTTGGTAAAAAATGGCGAAAAAATTGAGAAAGGCACGATTTTATCTGAAGGGCATCTTAATCTTTCTTCGGCATATCGCCTTCTCGGCAAGGAAAAGACCAGATCTTATATAATCAAGGAAATTAAAGATGTTTATTCATCCCAAGGACAATCTATAAATGATAAGCATTTGGATGTAATTGTTCGACAGATGCTCTCGAAAGCAAAAGTTTTAGATGAAGCAGATAGCTCATTTCTGCCAGGCCAAATTGTGTCACTGAAAGCGGTCTCAAAAGAGAATGAAAAATTAGAAAAGTCTAATAAGAAATCTTGCACTTTTGAGCCTATAGTAATGGGAATAACACAAGTGGCACTAAGAACAGACAGTTTCTTGTCGGCCGCTTCTTTCCAGGAGACAACTAGTGTACTTATCTCGGCTGCGATTCGCGGTGCAGAAGATAGATTAGTGGGGTTGAAAGAAAACGTAATTATTGGTAAACTAATACCTGCCGGAACAGGGTTTAAAGAGAGTGGAAAGAAATAATAATGCCAACAGTAAATCAGTTAATTCGCATTGGACGTAAGTCACCTAAATCTAAAAGCAATACACCCGCGCTTGCTCGTGGTTTTAACTTTGTCAGAAATAAGCCGACACAAGTTAAGAAATCAAATCCTTTTAAAAGAGGAATTTGTACGAAAGTAACGACAATGACTCCCAAGAAGCCGAATTCGGCTCTGAGAAAAATTGCCAAAGTAAGACTTACCTCGGGTCAAGAAGTTACAGCGTATATTCCAGGGATTGGACATAATTTACAAGAGTATTCAGTTGTTATAATTCGTGGCGGACGGGTAAAAGATCTACCTGGGGTAAGGTATCATGTAGTAAGGGGAAAATTAGACACGTTAGGTGTTGAAAACAGAAAGCAAGGAAGAAGTTTATACGGTGTTAAGAGGCCGAAAGGATGATATGAGAGGTAGAAGATCAAACAAAAAGAAAATTCTCTTGCCTGATAGCAAATATAATTCGACTACAATTGCCAAGTTTATTAACTATATTATGCTTGATGGGCAGAAAGAAACGGCAACAAGTATCCTTTATGAAGCGCTGGATATTGCTTCTAAAAATCTAAAGAGAGACTCACTTGAAATATTTCAAAAGGCTTTAGAAAATGTATCACCTCTGGTTGAGGTGCGTTCGAGAAGAATCGGTGGCGCAAATTATCAAGTTCCGATTGAAGTAAGAGAACCAAGGAGAACAACTCTTGGCTTGAGGTGGATTCTTAATGCTGCAAGAGACAAAAAAGGCGCTAAAATTTCCGAGAAATTAGCACAAGAATTATCAGATGCATGCAAGGGTATTGGTAATAGTGTTAAATGTCGTGAAGATACTCACAGAATGGCTGAAGCTAACAAAGCTTTTGCTCATTTTGCTCGGTTAAAATAAATATATATCGGGGGACAAATGCCGCGAGAATACTCTTTAGAGAGGACAAGAAATATCGGGATTATTGCTCATATTGATGCTGGAAAAACAACAGTGACAGAGCGCATACTTTTTTATACCGGGAAGAAGCATAAAGTTGGCGAGGTTCATGAAGGCGAAGCAGAAATGGATTGGATGGCACAAGAAAAAGAACGTGGGATTACCATTACGGCTGCTGCAACAACGTGTTTTTGGTCTTCTAGGTCAGATCCTGGCCACAAGACCAAGATAAATATAATTGACACTCCCGGCCATGTTGACTTTACGGTCGAGGTCGAGAGGTCGTTACGCGTTCTTGATGGTGGCGTTGTAGTTTTTGATGGCGTAGCAGGTGTTGAATCTCAGTCTGAAACAGTTTGGCGGCAAGCCGATAAATATTCAGTTCCAAGAATTGCTTTTATTAATAAATTAGATAGAACGGGTGCAGACTTTTATAAATCCTACCGGTCTATTTTAGATCGTTTGGGACGCGAGGCTATTCCAACACAGATTCCGATCGGGGAAGAATCGAATTTTTCAGGTTTGATTGATTTATTAGAAATGGTGTCATATGTGTATAAAGATGATCTGGGAAAAGATATAGAAAAAAAGGAAGTACCAGAGAATTTAAAATCTCAAGCCGAAGAGTGGCGACATAAACTTGTTGAAAAGATTGCGGAAACTGACGACAGACTTTTAGAGAATTTTTTGGAAGAGAAAGAAATATCTCTCTTGGAGCTAAAAGATGCTTTAAGGAAGGCAACTGTTGAAGGTAAAATTGTGCCGGTATTAACCGGGTCTGCCTTGAAAAATAAAGGAGTACAGCTCCTTCTTGATGCTGTCGTAGATTATCTTCCTAACCCTCTCGATCTGCCTCCAGCAGTTGCCAAAGATGTGAAGGATCCTGAAAAAGAGATTGAAATTGTGGCGCGTGACGAAGACCCGTTTGCTGGACTTGCTTTCAAAATTGCCACAGATCCGTTTGTTGGAAAATTAACTTTTACAAGAATTTATTCAGGCACTCTTAAGGCAGGTTCATATGTTTTGAATTCTTCAACGCTCGAGAAAGAAAGAGTGGGTAGATTACTCATAATGCACGCTAATAAGCGGGAACAAGTGGAAGAAGTTTTTGCAGGAGATATTGTGGCTATAGTTGGTTTAAAGTCTACAACGACTGGGCAAACGATTTGTGATGAAGGACACCCTGTGGTTCTCGAGGCTATAAAATTTGCCGAACCTGTAATTAGTATTGCTATAGAGCCGAAAACCAAAGTGGACCAGGAAAGAATGTCCCTTGCACTTCAGAAATTAGCAGAAGAAGACCCCACTTTTAGAGTAGAGATAAAGCCTGAAACTAACCAAACTTTAATATCCGGAATGGGTGAGCTTCATTTAGATATCCTTGTTGATAGGTTAAGGAGGGAATTTAAAGTAGACGCGAACGTTGGAACGCCACAAGTAGCATATCGCGAAACAATTCGCCACCGCGCCTCAGCTGAAGGAAAGTTTATTCGGCAAACCGGTGGACGCGGTCAGTATGGACATGTGTTTCTTGATGTTGAGCCAAAAGAACCAGGAGAAGGGACGGAATTTGTCAATAAAATTGCTGGCGGCGCGATTCCTCGTGAGTTTATTCCCGCGGTTGAAAAAGGTGTTAAAGAGGCAACACAAAAAGGAGTTGTGGCAAATTATCCAATGGTTGATTTAAAAACAACACTAACTGATGGTACATACCATGATGTTGATTCGTCAGAGTTGGCTTTCCAAATTGCCGGTTCAATCGCATTTCAGGCTGCCGTAAAGCGAGCAGATCCGGTGCTTCTTGAACCAATAATGAAGGTTGAGACAGTTGTTCCAGAGGAATACATGGGAGATGCGCTTGGCGATTTAAATTCAAAGCGGGCGAAAATTGACCAGGTTACGGACAGGGGAAATGTTAAAGTTATCCCCTCAATGGTACCGCTTGCAGAAATGTTTGGATATGCCACAACACTTCGATCGATGACACAAGGCAGAGGAAGTTATACTATGGAATTTGACCATTACGAAGAAGTGCCTTATAATGTTTCGCAAGAGATAATTGAGGGAAGAAAAAAATAACCACGCCAAGCGGGGTATAATAATGGTTGACTTTATAGGAGAAAAATAGTATTATTAATTAGGTAAAATAAAATGAAGGAAAAGGAGAAATAGTATGGCAGCGGAAAAATATAAGAGGGACAAACCCCATATTAATGTTGGTACCATAGGTCACGTAGATCATGGTAAAACCACATTAACTTCTGCTATTACTACGGTTTTAGCAGAAAAAGGTCAAGCTGAAAAAAAAGCGTTTGATCAAATTGATAATGCGCCCGAAGAGAAAGCCCGCGGTATAACAATTGCCACAAGTCATGTTGAATATTCAACTGACAAGAGGCACTACGCGCACGTTGACTGTCCGGGGCACGCGGATTATATCAAAAACATGATAACTGGTGCCGCGCAGATGGATGCGGCCATTTTGGTTGTTAGTGCTGTTGATGGTCCTATGCCTCAAACAAAAGAACATATCCTTCTGGCCAGTCAGGTGGGAGTACCTTCCGTAATTGTCTATTTAAACAAAGTAGATATGGTTTCCGACCCGGAACTTTTAGATCTGGTTGAGATGGAAGTAAGAGATATTCTAAAGAAATATGAATATCCCGGTGACGAAGTTCCGATTATAAAAGGTTCAGCATTAAAAGCTTTGGAGGGTAATGCCGAGGCGAAGAAGAGTATTGAAGAGCTTCTCAAGGCAATGGACGAGTATATTCCTGATCCAAAAAGAGAAACTGGCAAGCCACTTCTTATGCCTATTGAAGATGTCTTTTCTATTAAAGGAAGAGGCACAGTAGCAACAGGAAGGATTGAAAGAGGTATCGTCAATGTAAATGACGAGGTAGAAATTGTTGGGATTAAACCTACCAAAAAAACTGTTGTAACAGGTGTCGAGATGTTTAGAAAACAGCTTGATAGGGGTGAAGCAGGAGACAATGTAGGGATTCTCCTTAGAGGGATTGAGAGAGAGGGTATCGAAAGAGGGCAAGTTCTTGCCAAACCCGGTTCGATAACTCCGCACAGTGAGTTTGAGGCAGAAGTATATGTCTTAACAAAGGAAGAAGGCGGAAGGCATTCGCCGTTCACAAAAGGTTATAAACCTCAGTTTTACATTCGGACCACCGATGTAACAGGAGACGTCTATGAAATTCCTGCTGGTGCAGAAATGGTTATGCCCGGGGATACTGTTAAAATAAAAGTAAAGCTTATCTCTAATATCGCTATGGAAGAACAGATGAAGTTTGCGATAAGAGAAGGCGGAAAAACAGTAGGAGCAGGAGTAGTCACAAAAATTATTAAGTAAGAATCATTAATAAAAATCGAGACACAGAACATTGAAATGAATGAAGACAAAATAAAACAAAAAATCAGAATAAGGCTCAAAGCATACGATAATCGGATTCTTGATAAGTCCGCGAACCATATCATTGAAACGGCGCAGAGAACAGGGGCTAATGTTGTTGGTCCAATTCCTTTGCCAACAGAGAAGAAGAAAATTACCGTCCTTAAGTCAACATTTATTCATAAGGATAGTAGAGACCAATATGAGATTAGGGTTCATCGTAGAATAATTGATGTCTTAAATCCGACAAACAAAACAATTGATTCGCTCATGAGTATGGATCTGCCTGCAGGGGTAGATATAGAAATCAAAACATAAATTGTGGTTAAACTATCCGGCTCTAACCCTCTAAGCTGGAGCCGGGAGTTTGCTCATAGGCAACTTCGGAATAATCCGCTTAAAATCAAGCGAGATTTCCGAAGCTTTAATTAATTATATTTTAGTTAAAATGAAAAAATTTGCGGTTAAAAAAGGCATGACTCATATTTACAAAGATGGCAAACACGTTGCTGTTACGGTGTTGGAATTGCCAAAAACGATAGTTTGTAGAGTTGATAGTAATAATGATAAATGCCATGTTGTTGTTGGACTGGCGGGGAATAAAAAGAAAATTCCGCGCTCCATACTTGGACAATCTAAAGGGTTAGATGCATGTTCAATGTTGACAGAATTTAGCCAAACGCAGCAATGCGATTTGAAAAAAGGGGAAGAGGTTAGTTTAGAGAAAATGGGGCTTCAAGAGGGCGAGGTGGTCAGTGTAATTTCACGTACTAAGGGTAAAGGATTTCAAGGGACCGTTAAAAGACATAATTTTTCTACAGGTCCCAAGACACATGGATCAAGAAACTGGAGAGCTCCGGGATCAATTGGCGGCGGATATCCCCAGAGGGTGATCAAAGGGCAAAAAATGCCTGGCCATATGGGTGATGAACAGAGAACTGTAGATAACCTTATTGTGGAGAGGGTAGATATTGAAAATAATCAGATTTGGCTCTCAGGTGCTGTTCCTGGCGCAAACAAATCTGTATTAATAATTAAAAAATGAAAATAAAACTTTTTGACAAAAATGGTTCAGCTAAAGAAAGTCTTGAGATCAAGCCTTTATCTAATGATGCCAAAGGGAATAAAATTATTGCTCAAGCCGTAAGGGTAATATTATCTAATAAAAGAAGTTATACGGCTGATGCAAAAACTCGAGCTGAGGTTAGAGGTGGAGGAAAAAAACCATGGAAACAGAAAGGAACCGGTAGAGCTAGGGCGGGTTCAACAAGATCTCCTCTTTGGATTGGCGGGGGAGTAACTTTTGGTCCTGATTCAAGAGAAAGAAAAAAGTTGACGATTCCCCGAGCGCAAAAAAATAAAGCTTTTAAATTTGCTCTGCTGAAAAAGCTGAAAGACGGTGAAGCAGTAGTAATCGAAACTTTTGATGTTAAAAAGACAAAGGAAGCATCGCAAGTGATGGAAAAAATTTGCCAAGATAAGATTATAAGAATTGTCTATTTACCGCAGGAAAAACAAAATATGTTACCGTTTAGAAATTTAGCCCTTGTAAATCTAAAATCGAGTGAGAGCTTTAATTTGGTTGATGTTTTAGATGATGCTATGATAATTTTTTCCCTTGGGGCGCTGAAGAAATTTCTTGGACCAAAAGAAGTAGTGGAAAATAAAAACGAAATTAAAAAAGATGAGAGTCAATAAGATGAAAGTTTTAATTACAGAAAAAACGGTTAAACTCGCAAAGTCAAATAAATTTACTCTTTGCGTTGATTCTAATTTGTCGAAACGAGAAATTAAAGAAATAATTAAAAAAGATTTGTCTCTTGATGTAACGGATGTTCAAATACAGAATAAAAAAACAATTAAAAAGCTAAGAAAAGGTAATGAAATTAATGTTCGTGGATATAAAAAAGCAATTGTAACATTAAAATCAGGGCAGAAATTTCCAGGATATGAAATTTTAGAGGAAGAGAAGAAGAAGCAGGAGAGAGAAAGAAAATTAGCTAAGAAAAAACGATCCGAGCAAGAAAAAACACAGAGTAAGGAAAAATCATGATTAAAATTGTCAAATCAAGATCAAGCGGGAAAATAATTAAATCTTTTGAAGATCGGTCACGGTTATCAAAAAAAAGACCCGAGAAATCTTTGACCGTTAAGATTCAAAAGACGGCGGGAAGAGATGGCAGGGGAAAAATTTCGGTAAGACATAAAGGCGGTGGGGCAAAGCGGTTATATCGGGTTATTTCGCCTCTCGACCAGTATATAGGTCAGAAGGGCAAGGTTCTATCAATTGAATATGATCCCAATAGATCGGCATTTATTGCTCTTATTGAGTTGAATAATCTCAAAAAAGCATATATAATATCACCCGACCGGATAAAGGTTGGTAGTATCGTTGCTTGCGATGATAAAGCCGAAATTAAAATTGGTAACAGAATGAGGTTGAAGAATATTCCTACAGGAACACAGATACACGCTATCCAGTTTCAACCAGATTCCAAATCACTTTTTGCCACTTCGGCGGGTTCAAGTGCAACACTTATGGCTATAGAGGATAAATATGCTCTCGTTAAAATGCCTTCCGGGGAGATCAGAAAAATACACGAGAATTGTTTTGCTTCTATTGGGCAAGTTTCCAACATTGTTCATTCACGCCTTAAAATAGGTAGTGCGGGAAGAAAGAGAAAGATGGGAATACGGCCTACCGTAAGAGGAAAAGCTATGCACCCGGGTGCGCATCCGCATGGCGGAGGAGAAGGTGTAAATCCAATTGGGCTCAAGTATCCGAAAAGTCCATGGGGCAAAATAGCAATTGGTGGCAAAACGAGAAGAAAAAAATATTCGCAAAAGTTTATTATCCAATCGAGAAAGAGAAAGAGGTAATATGTCAAGATCACTTAAAAAAGGACCGTTTATTGATCCGAAACTCATGAAAAAAGTAGAGCAACTTAAGTCGAGCTCGGGGAAGGGAACAATAATAAAAACATGGTCAAGGTCAAGCACAATTTATCCTGAGATGGTAGGTCTGACTTTTGGTGTACATAATGGAAGGGAACACATCAACGTTTTTATATCAGAAGATATGGTTGGTCATAAGTTGGGTGAATTCTCGCATACCAGAAAATTTAGGAAGCATGGCGGAAGAATGGCGAGAGAACAGGGCGAAGAAGAGACAAAAGGTGGAGAGATAAGAAGCGGAGAAGTGAAAAATGGAGATTAAAGTTTCTTCAAGATATCAGAAGGTTAGTCCCAAAAAAGCCCGTTTAGTAGCGGACCTGATTCGCGGTATGAAAATTCAAGATGCTGAAGATCAACTGGAAAATTTAAATAAGAAATCAGCATCCCAATATCTCGCCCTGATTAAACAGATTAAGGCTATCTTGAAAGATAAGGGTATAAGTGATGACAACATAGTAGTTCAGAATGTGGTTTGCAAAGAAGGTCCGAGATTAAAAAGAAGGATATTTGCCGGTCGCGGACATGCAAATAGAATTTTAAAAAGAATGTCTCATTTGTCAATGGTAGCAGGTGAAAACGTGGTAAAGAAGACGCATGAGAAAAAAATAAATAAAAAGATAGGGAAAAATGGGCCAAAAGTCTAATCCAATTATAAATAGAATGATTTTAAATAAAGCTTGGCAAAGTAGGTGGTTTGCTGAGGGACCGGAATATGCCGAGAAGATTGCTGAAGACGATCAGATAAGGAAAATCATTTTTAAAGAGGCAGGCCCGCAGGCGCTGATTAGCCGTATTGAAATCGATAGAAGTATTAGTGATCTTAAAATATCAATTTTCACTGCTAGGCCGGGGGTGTTGATTGGGCGCGGTGGCAAAGGATTAATGCTTCTTCGTGAGAGAATTGCAAAGAAAATAAAATCGAAGTTTAAGCTGGATGTTCTTGAGGTAAAAAAGGCAGAACTGGATGCGCAAATTATGGCGGATACAATCGGAATCCAAATATCCAAAAGATTACCTTATAGGCGGGCCGTGAAACAGACAGTTTCGAAAATTATGGATGCTGGGGCAAAAGGCGTCAAAATATCAATCTCCGGGCGTCTTGGTGGTGCGGAGATTGCAAGACGTGAAAAATTTTCTAATGGTTCAGTACCACTTTCGACGCTGAGGAAAAATATCGATTTTGCGGTATGCCATGCAAGAACGACATATGGGGTAATTGGGATTAAAGTTTGGATTAATCAAGGCAATAAGCAAGAAGGCGAATAATGTTAATTCCAAGAAAATTAAAACATAGAAAACATTTTAGAGGTAAAATGCCGGGGGTTGATATAAGAGGCAGTGAGATTAGTTTTGGTAAATTTGCAATTAAAGCTATTGAAAGAGGTTGGATTAGTAGTCGTCAGATCGAAGCTGCCAGAAGAGCGATGACAAGATACTGTAAGAGAGGTGGAAAGATATGGATTAGAATTTTTCCGGATAAAGTAGTGACAGCCACTCCTGCCGAAGTTGGTATGGGTGGCGGTAAAGGATCGCCGGACCATTTTGTTGCGGTGGTTAGGCCGGGAAGAATAATATTTGAGATTGATGGTGTAACAGAGATTGTGGCACGGGAAGCAATGCGTCTTGCAAGCCACAAACTCTCAGTAAAAACCATTTTTGTTGAAAAGGAGAGATAATGAAGGTTAAAGAAGAATTAAAACAATTAAGATTAATGGGCGACGAAAAACTTATGACGGAATTAGTAAAAACCCGAAAGGAATATTTGGATTTCTCGCTAAGCAGCACCCAGAGGGCTAAACAGGCCAATAAAGGAAAACTGCTGCGTAAAAAAATCGCGAGAATTGAAACAGTTATTTCACAAAAGATTTCAGAAAAATTAGGAGAAAACGATGGCAATTAAAAAATTAACGGGAATAGTGATAAATATATCCGGCAAAAATACTGCTATTGTTCAGGTTAGCAGATTAGTTAGACATGCTAAATACCAAAAAATTTATAAAAAATCAAAAAATTTCTTGATTGATTTTAAAGGTGAATTGTCCAAGGGAGATAAGGTTGAAATTGTTTCTGTTAAACCTGTGTCCAAGAAGAAATCATTTAAGTTAAATAAAGTAATTGAAAAGGTTGTGCATTTAAGCGAGGTCGAAGAGGATATCTTATGATTCAGCCGTATACAAAGGTTGTTGTAACTGACAATACCGGTGCGAAGGAAGCTATGTGTATCCGAATACTTTCTCGTGGGGCTAAACGGTACGCTGAGATAGGTGGTATTATCAATATCTCGATTAAATCCGCCTCGCCACACTCTACAGTAAAGAAAAAAGAAGTGTGCCGAGCTATCATTGTTAGGCAGAAAGCACCATATAGGAGAAAAGACGGATCAACCATAAGATTTGACGATAATGCAGTTGTTGTTATTGATAATAACCAAATGAGGGGAACGAGGATTTTTGGTCCTGTAGCAAGAGAAATACGTGATGTAGGATTTACCAAAATAGTATCACTTGCCAAAGAGGTTTTATAATGAAAAAGCTTAAAATAAATGACATCGTATATATAAATAGCGGGAAAGACAAAGGAAAAACTGGCAAAGTTTTGTCTGTAAAGTCGGACAAAATTTTAGTTGAGTCAATAAATAAGATGAAGAAACATATCAAACCGTCAAAAATAAATCCTCAAGGGGGAATTGTAGATAAGGAATTAGCGATTGATATTTCTAATGTTGTCGTAGTTTGCCCAAGCTGCAATAGACCAACCAGAGTGGGATTTAAAAAAACAGGCGAGAATGTTTCGAGAATATGTAAAAGGTGTAAAGAGGTAATCACATATGAGACTGCAAGACAAAGTAAATAAGCAAGTGGCACCACAAATGGCAAAAGAACAGAACGTAAATAGGCTAAGCTTGTCTATGATTAACAAAATCGTCGTAAATTCTGGAATAGGACCTTTTCGTGCGGATAAAAATACCGTTGAATTGATTAAAAATGATTTGATAAAAATAACTGGTCAGATACCCAAAAAAACAATTTCCAAAAAGTCTATTTCTGGTTTTAAAGTAAGGATAAATGATCATGTTGGATTTGTAGTAACGCTTAGAAATAAAAAAATGTGGGACTTTCTTGAAAAATTAATAAATTTGAGTATTCCGAGAATAAGAGATTTTAAAGGGTTAGACGAGAAAGGATTTGATCGGGAAGGAAATTATACGTTTGCAATAAGAGAGCATATAATTTTTCCTGAGATTGAACAAGAAGATGTAACGGCGACTTGGGGATTGGCAGTGACGATAGTATTTGAAAACTCTGACATCAAATTAAATAAGAAATTTTTAGATATGATTGGGATGCCAATCAAAAAGAGGTAATTATGGCACGAAAAGCGTTATTAGAGAAAGCAAAAAGAAAACCAAAATTTTCAACGAGGAAGGTCACGAGATGTTCAATTTGTGGGAGAAAGAGAGGATATCTCTCGGATTTTGGAATATGCCGAATTTGTTTTAGGGAATTAGCGAGCAAGGGAAAAATACCGGGCGTAATAAAATCATCCTGGTAAGGAGAAAAAATGATATCAGATCCAATTGCAGATTTGCTGGTGAGAATCAAAAATGCCAAGACTATCAATCAAAAAATGATTATAGTCCCGTATTCAAAATCGAAACTCTCGATTTTGAGTGTTTTGAAAAAAAATGGTTATGTTTCGGGGATAAAAGAGGATAAGGAAAATAAAAATATAGAAGTCAGCTTAGATAAAGCGAAACCAATGGTTTCAATCAAAAGGATTTCTAAGCCCGGAAAAAGAGTGTACACAAAATCTTCGAGGATACCCTGTTTTTTTGAGGAGACGGGAATTATAGTGATTTCAACTCCCATTGGAATATTGTCGGGTGAAGAGGCAAGAAAGATGGGTCACGGTGGTGAATTAATATGTGAGGTAAGATAGAATGAGCAGGATAGGTAATAAACCGGTGACAATTAAAGAAGGCGTCAAGGTTAATTTAAATAATAACGTTTTGGAGGTATCTGGGCCAAAAGGCGTTGTAGAGGTTAAAATTCATACCAAAATTCTGGTTGAAGTTAGAGAAGGTGAAAAAATTATTGTAAAGCGAAAGAGTAATGACAGGCTTTCGAGATCATTACATGGGTTGGTGAGAACACTTATAAATAATGCAATTAACGGTGTTACTGAAGGATTTGAGAAAAAATTAGAAATTAAAGGTGTTGGGTACCGCGCTGCGCTGGAAGAAAATGAACTTGTTTTGAGTGTAGGTTTTTCGCACCTGGTGAGATTTAAAATTCCAGAAAATATTGAAGTAAAAGTAGTTAAAAATATTATTACAGTTTCGGGCATAGACAAGCAACTCGTGGGTGAAGTTGCCTCAAAAATTCGTGACATAAAGAAACCTGAGCCATACAAGGGAAAAGGTATTAGATACATGAACGAGTATGTTATAAGGAAAGTTGGAAAAGCAGTCAAGACAGGGAGCACGCAATAATGGAGAAAAAAAATCAAAAAACTACAACTCGACGACTCAGAATATTTGTGAAAAAGAGCTTAAAATATTTCTACGCAAATTTAGCAGACAATGAAGGTGTGTTAATAAGTGGAAGAGTGTCTCTTGGTAAGAGATTTGATAAAGATTCTCAATCTCTCGCGGATGTATTAGTATCTGAGTGTAAGAAAAATAAAATTACTGAAATTATCTTTGATCGAAGCGGCTATAAATATCATGGCTATGTTAGAAAATTCGCTGATACGCTTAGAGAACAAGGACTTAAATTTTAGGAGATTATATGAAAGAAGTTAGTAGGAGACAAGAAAAAGAGTACGAGGAACGAGTTATTGAAATTAATAGAGTAAGCCGTACCGTAAAAGGCGGCAGGAGAATTAGGTTTCGAGCATTGGTAGTTGTGGGAGATAGAAAGGGTAAGGTGGGGCTGGGTGTTGGTAAGTCTACCGAAGTTGCAAACTCAATTGCTAAGGCCACCTCGCAAGCCAAAAAGAGAATGGTAAAAATTCCAATTAGTAAAGAAGGCTCTGTGCTTCATGATGTGAAGGCTACCTACGGAGCAACTACTGTTATGATGAAACCGGCCAAAGAAGGCGCATCAGTAATTGCAGGAGGAACGGTTCGGGCCGTGGTTGAGGCACTGGGGCTGAAGAATGTTGTAGCAAAGTCTATTGGTTCAACGAATAAGATTAATAACGCTAAGGCGGCAATTTTAGCGCTTGGTAAAACAGTAGCAGCTGCAAATCGGGCGGAGTAATAAAATGAAACTAAATGATTTAAACAAAACTGTAAAGGGGACCCATAGGAAAGGTAGAGGGATTTCCGCTAAGTTTGGAAAAACCGCGGGCCGAGGAACTAAAGGACAAAAATCAAGGACAGGTGCAAAGACGACCTTTTTAGGAGGTGGTCAGACACCGATATGGATGAGGTTACCTAAAAAAAGGGGTTTTAAATCAAATAAAAGATATGAAACGTTATCTGTTACTACCGGCACTATCGTGAAATTATTTGATTCAAAAAAAGAAATAACGTCTCAGAATATTATTAAAAAATTAGGCGTAAACTTGAAATCTAAAAAAATAAATGTCAGGGTAAAATTGATAAAAAAGGGGGATTTACCAAAATATTTTAGGTTTAGCCAAGATATCATTTTATCGAAAAGTTTGCAAACTCTGGAGTTAGACAAAAAAGCAGACAAATGAAATTTATCGAAACTATAAAAAGAGCTTTTACGCTGCAGGATCTAAGAAAGAAGATCCTTTATACTATTGCACTTTTATTAGTTTTTAGGTTTCTTACGCATGTGCCGCTTCCATTTATTGATATTCAAGGGTTGAAAAGTTTTTTTGAGAATAATCAGGTTCTAGGTATGATTGATTTGTTTTCCGGCGGTTCAATCAGCCGTTTCTCGATTGCTATGCTTGGAGTTGGTCCATATATTACGGCTTCTATCGTTATTCAGCTTCTTACGGTAGTAGTGCCAAGTTTAGAAAATCTACAGAAAGAGGGTGAATATGGTAGGCAAAAAATTAATCAATATACCAGGTATTTATCAGTTCCCTTCGGGCTTATAGAATCTTTCGGTCTAGTGAAATTACTTCAATCACAAGGAGTAGTGGGTGTGTTGACAACCGAACAGCTTATTTTTACTTTGGTATTAGCGACAGCAGGAAGCGTTTTTCTGATGTGGATCGGAGAGCTGATAAGTGAAAACGGCATTGGGAACGGTCTCTCAATTATTATTGCGTTAGGTATTATAGCGGGGCTTCCTTCACAGATTGTCGCAACAGCACAAATTCTTGATGCAAGATATTTAATCGCAGCAGAAATAATCATTGCGGCAATATTAGTTGTTATATTTATTGTGTTAATTACGGAAGCAGAAAGAAGAATACCAGTCAGTTATGCGAGAAGGGCTTCTCTGGGAAGAACACTCTCGCCAGTAGAATCCTATTTACCCATTAAGCCAAATGCAGCCGGGGTTATACCTATCATCTTTGCGACCAGTATGCTAATAATGCCGAACTTTCTTGCGCAGTATTTAAAAACAGCAAATAGCGTTACTTTACAGAATATCGGGTCTGTTGCCGGTAGCTTTTTGAGCAATAATACTTATTACACAATATTATTTTTTGTCTTGGTCTTTCTTTTCACTTTCTTCTATACCTCGGTGATATTTCAGCCGAACCAAATGGCAGAAAATCTGCAGAAGCAGGGTGGCTTTGTGCCGGGTATCAGACCGGGAATACAAACAGCACAATATTTATCAAGTGTAATTTATAAGGTTACGTTTTCTGGTGCAATTGGGATATCGATTGTTGCCGTTTTTCCATTTATACTTCAATCTTTGACGAATATTAAAACTTTAGCTATTGGCGGAACAGGAATATTAATTATTGTCTCGGTTGTTTTGGAATTAGTCAGACAGATAGATGCCCAACTTGCAATGAGGAGTTATGATGAATCCTATTAATAATTATTTCCCAGTCTACAATAGTGAGGAATTAAAAAAGATTAGGAAATCATCGCAAATTTCAGCTTTTGTTTTGAAAGAATTGATAAAGAATATTAAACCTGGGGTGACGCCAATAGAGCTGGAGCAGAGAGCCAGGAGACTAATAAAGGTAAGGGGATGTGAACCGGCCTTTTTAGGATATAACGGGTACGAATTTGCAACTTGTATTTCGGTAAATAATGCAGTTGTTCACGGGCTTCCTGACAGCAGAAAAATAAAAGAATCAGATTTAATAGGAATAGATTTAGGTGTAAAATACGATGGCTACTATTCGGATTGTGCTGTGACTGTTCCGGTTGGTAAAATTAGTAATGAGGCACAAAAGTTGTTACGTATCACCAAGAAGGCTCTCAATGAGGCAGTGAAAATTATTAAGCCGAAAATTCATTTAGGTGATGTGGAATATACAATCGAGAAAATATTGTCTGTGGAAGGATTAGGAATTGTAAAGGACTTAACTGGCCATGGTGTTGGTAAATCTTTGCATGAGGGGCCTTCAATAAGAAATTATGGTAAATCCGGGAGCGGTCCTCTTCTTCAAGAAGGTAATGTGCTTGCGATCGAACCAATGGCGACCTTGGGAGATGGAAATATTAAAGTAGACGGCAGTGGCTGGACGGTTCTGACAAGGGACGACACGACATCTGCGCAGTTCGAATACACCGTTGAAGTGACAAGAACGGGTTGTAGAATATTGACACAGTGGTAAATATATGGTATTTTTATTATGTTATTAAGATTGAGTTGAGGTTGAGTGTCCAGTACCCAAGAAAAGATTGAATTGGAGGGGGTGGTAACTGAAGCATTACCTAATGCTTTGTTTTGTATTGAATTGGATAATGGTCATAAAATCATTGGGCACTTATCGGGTAAAATGAGGATACATTACATTAAAGTTGTAGAAGGTGATAGGGTGATTGTCGAAGTTAGCCCATATGACTTATCAAAAGGAAGAGTAATAAGAAGGTTAAATCCGAAAAAATGAGAGTAAGCGCATCTGTTAAAAAAATTTGTAACGATTGTAAAATTATAAGACGCCGTGGCAAGACCGGTAAGGTTGTGGTCTACGTAATTTGCAGAAATCCCAAACATAAGCAAAGGCAAGGATAAAAATATGGCACGAATAGCCGGTGTTAATTTACCAAACGACAAAAGAATTGAAATCGCTTTGATGTATATTATGGGAATTGGAGCTTCGACGAGTGGAAAAATTTTAGATGATTTAAAAATTGATAGAAACACAAGGACTAACAGATTAAATGATGACGAAGTTGAGAGAATAAGGCGAAAAGTAGAGAAGTTAAAAGTCGAAGGTGATTTAAGAATAGAGACTGCGAGAAATATTAAAAGGTTGAAAGAAATTGGCACATATGTTGGTACACGACATGCTAAAAATTTGCCGGTAAGAGGACAAAGAACCAAGACAAATGCGAGGACCAAAAGAGGTAAGAGAGTAACTGTTGGATCGGGTAGAAAGAAAGCTGCTGAGAAAACATAAGGATATAAATGGCTAAAAAAATTATTGCAAAAAAGAAAAAAGTTACAAGAGTGGTCGAAGCTGGAATATTGAATGTAAAATCCACTTTTAATAATACAATTGTAACGCTGTCAGATACGTCGGGGAATGTAATAAATTGGTCTAGCGCCGGCTCCCTTGGCTTTAAGGGTTCAAAGAAATCGACTCCGTACGCAGCTGGCCAGGCGATGAAGGCGGTTTTGGAAAAATCAAAACCGGTTGGATTAAAGGAAGTAGTGGTTAATGTAAGTGGTGTGGGAGCGGGACGAGAATCGGCTGTAAGGGCAATAATTGGATCTGGCCTAAAAATTTCAAGAATTAATGACGTAACCCCGATACCGCATAACGGATGTAGAGCCAAAAAACCTAGGAGAATATAATGTTAGATCCCAAATGCAAAATTTGCCGAAGGGCGGGAGTAAAACTTTTTTTAAAGGGAAATAGATGCTTGAGTGATAAATGTGCGATTGAGCAGAGAAATTTTCCGCCAGGTAAAAAGGCCTCCGGGTACAGATCAAGAAAACCGTCCAACTATGCACAACAGCTTTCCGAAAAGCAGAAAGTAAAATTTGGATATGGACTAAACGAGGCGCAGATGATAAATGTTTATAAAAAGGCGTTATCTTCACGAGAAGCAACAGGTCAAAAAATAATGAAGTTGTTGGAATCGAGGATTGATAATATCTTATACAGGATTGGTGTATTTGATTCGAGATTTTCAGCAAGGCAATATATGACACACAGGGGGGTCAAAGTTAATCAGAAAAATGTGAAATCCCCCAGTTATTTAATTAAACCTGGTGATGTAATTAATATTCCGGATGAAACAAGTGTTAAAAAATTAGCTAAAGCCTCATGGTATCAGGTTAAAGACAAACAAATATCCGTCGTGAGAATTCCCATAAAAGAGGAAATCGGATCGGCGATAAATGAACAATTAATCGTTGAATATTATTCAAGATAAGGAGAATATATGGATTATATAGTGCCAGAAACCAATTTTCTGAAGGTGTCTTCTGCCAAAACTGGTGAAAACAGTAGTGCTTTTATAATAGAGCCTCTTTCGCCGGGCTACGGCGTAACGATTGCCAATTCACTAAGAAGGATTATTTTGTCTTCCTTAGAAGGAGCAGCAGTTGATAGTGTAAGAATCGAGGGAGCGACACATGAGTTTACGACTATTAAGGGGATGAAAGAAGATGTTGTTGATTTGATATTAAATATTAAATCACTTCGCGTCAAATCTTTTTCTGATGAGCCAGTAGTTTTGAAACTGTCGATCAAGGGTCCAAAGAAAGTTACAGCTCTGGATTTTAGCAAAAATTCCGAAGTTGAAATCGTCGATCAAGATCACTATATTGCCTCGCTCGAAAAGGGTGGCAAACTTAATATGGAAATGACTATTACGAAAGGTCGCGGATATGTGCCGGTGGAGAGAAAACAAGACAAAAAAGCTCCGCTCGGGACCATTCTTTTAGATAGTAGTTTTACGCCAGTGAGGAAAGTGCATTATGAGATTGAAAACACACGCGTTGGCGGAATGACAAATTTTGATAAAGTGATTTTTGATATAACGACAGATGGGACAATTACACCCGAGGAAGCGCTGGAAACATCGACCAGTATTATGATGGAGCATCTAGGAATTGTGTCCGAAGCTTTAAAGTCGCAGAGTAAAAATAAGGAAGTCAGCGCCAAAAAGAAGGTTACTATAAGGAAAACAGCTGCAAAAAGAGTGGGAAAGAAACAAAAGTAGATATTGACTATGTTAAAGAAATTATCAAGAAAATCAAGCGTAAGGAATAGGTTAATTCAGAACTTGTTGGCCTCGTTAATTCTCTATGAGAAAATTAAGACAACACAAGCCAAGTCCAAGCTGGTGAAGTCGGCCTATGAGAGGATGGAGAGATATGCAAAAGTCAAGAATATTGATAATATCAGAAGGTTGATAAGAGAAATAGGTGACAAGGACGCGGCGATGAAATTGTTCTCAGTTTCTGGAAAGTCATTTCCAAAATTGAGAATATTAAAGCTTGGAAACAGGGGTGGGGATGATGCTCCTATAGTCCAAATATCAATCGAAATAAAGTCCGACGTTATTGAGGAGAAAGAAAAAAGGGGCGATGGAAAAAACAAAAATTAACGCCAAAAATTTGAGTATAGGGAGAGTTGCTTCGGTAGCAGCTAGTTTTCTGATTGGAAAAGATCAGGTTAATTTCACGCCCAACGCTGTTGTGAAAAGAAAAGTCATCGTTGAAAACTTGGGCGAAGTCCGCATTACAGGAAGTAAGTTACAGGGCAAGAAATATTTTTCGCATTCAAGCTATATTGGCAGTATGAAAAGTATTACACTGGGGGAAAAATTTAAGAAAAATCCCAAGAAAACTTTGGAAGATATGGTAAAAGGTATGTTGCCTGTAAATAAGTTGAGAAATATAAGAATTAAAAATTTAATTATTTTTGTGGGAAGTGAGAATGACAAATAAATATAATTTTGGTACCGGGAGAAGAAAGACATCTATAGCTCAGGTGAGAATAACTCAAGGTGACGGTGAATTAGTTATAAATGGTAAAAAAACAAACAAAGAAAATTATCAAGATTCTCTTTACCCGTTAAAATTATTGAATCTTGAGCTAAAATATAATATTAGTGTTATTGTAAAAGGCGGTGGTAAATCAAGTCAATCCGAGGCCATTAGATTAGGGATAGCAAGAGCTTTAGCAAAGGAAAATAGTGACTACGAAACTCAGCTAAAGAAAGATAAATTGTTAACAAGGGACCCGCGCGAAAAAGAGAGAAAAAAGCCCGGCCTCAAAAGGGCGAGAAGAGCTCCGCAATGGGCCAAGAGATAAACTTATGACTTATGAGTCATAAGTTAGAAAAGATTAGTGAGATATTGAAGGACAGTGTCAACCGGGCACTATCTGAGAACTTCGACGAGCTTGGACTTGCAACTTGCATAAAGTGTTCTATCTCAAATGATCTTAAAAGCTCAATAGCGTTTGTATCTGTCCAGAATGAAGGAAAAGCAGAGAATATTAAAAATAAGTTAAGAAAAGAGATTGGACAGATAATAAAAGAAACTGCTAAACTTAGATATGTGCCATCAGTTAAAATGGTCTTTGACGAGGAAATAATGGAAAACGCTGAAAGTATTATAAAAAGGATTGAGAATGGGAACTAAAAAATTTGCATTAGCATCATTGGTTCTTATTTCCGTAGGTCTGATAGTTATAATATTATTTAATGTGAACCCCGGGGAAACAAGTTTTTTTGTGAAGTCGGTATTGTTTATCAGTATTTGGTATGTTTTATTCTATGTTCTACTTTCATTGCTTGCGGCGTTAAAAACCGAATGGATAGTGGCTCTTAGGCGTTCGGCTATTTGCTCGATGGCTATTGTTGGAATATTATTCTTTCTATCAATAGGAGTTTTTAATTTACTTTCAGCGTTGACATTTTTAGTAGCATTAACACTTATAGAACTATTTTTTTCGTACAAAAAAGTCACGTAGAATATGTTTGAAGTTAAAAGAAATATCAAAACTCCTGTTATTATTGCGACTATTATCATCGTATGTTTTACTGCTGTTTTCGTATATAATATTCGCTCGAGGAATAATAATGAGGTTAGTCAACCCTGGTTTGATAAGAAATATCTAAAACCAGTGAACCTGATTAAAGCTCCAAATCGTAAAGGTGGAATTAAAGATCCGGTTATTTACGCAAACAACGTAGTACTCCTCGATGTTATGTCAATGTATCCATTGTATGAAAAGAACGAGAGACAAGAGGTTTCTATTGCGAGTATGACTAAATTAATGACAGCATTAGTAGTTTTGGATCATTACAAATTAAGTGATGTAATAGAAGTCAAACAGGATGCCGTGACAGTGATAGGATCTAAGATCGGGTTAAAAGAAGGTGAAAAAATTACCGTTGAAAAACTTTTAAATGGATTGCTAATTAGTTCGGGTAATGATGCGGCGATAGCACTGTCGAGCTATAAACAAGAAAGTAGTAAATTTGTTGAGCTGATGAATCGAAAAGCAAAAGATATTGGTATGAGTCAAACAAAATTTATGGATCCAGCGGGGTTAAATGACGATGGTAAATCCACTGCCTATGATATTGCAATATTGTTCGGGGAAGCCTTGAAAAAACCCGAAGTCGTAAAGGTCGTTTCTACGTCAGAAGAGACCATATCTTCAGTTGATGGGAGCAATACTCACGAACTTAAAAATAGTAATAGATTGGTAACAGATGAGATGAAGTACGATGGTATAATTGGTGGAAAAACTGGCTTTACTCCTGACGCAGGACATTCATTGGTATCGGCTGCGAATATTGACGGAAGGACCATTGTTGCTGTTGTAATAAATACGATAGATATTTCTAAATCTGCCTCCGCAGTGGAATCGAAAAAACTTTATGATTGGTGCAAGAATTCGTTTATTTTCGGGCAATAACCTCACACTACAATTTGACGAACGTGAATTGACATGATATATTTTCATCGATGGTAACACCGTTAAATTCACTCTTAATTTATATGGAGCATAACGAATCTATTAGTAGATCCGAGATGTTAAAATGGGGAAAAAATGAGTCGAGGGGTATTATTGGAAAGATGGAGGCGATGAGTCTGGTAAAGAGAAAAGATGATGAATTTAGACTCTCAAAAAATGGATACGAGTATATAAATAACACTTTGGAAAATCTGCATGTGGGTACTCCACACTGGGATGGTATGTGGAGAATAGTATCATTTTCAATACCGGAGAAAGACAGACCGAAACGGGATAAATTTAGGCGATTTATAGAAACGCTGGGGATGAGAGCATTTTTTAACAGTTTGTGGGTATCACCGTTAGATATTAAAAGTAAAATAGCCAAATATGTCAAAGCTAATTTCTTGGAGAAAAATGTGGTTACCTTTGAAGTAACTCAGAACGGAACTTTTAGCAATACGGAAAACTTAAGAAGCGCTTGGGATCTTAATCCGATAAGAGAAAAATATTTAAATTTTATTGAAAAATCGAATGAAATATTAAAATCACCGGAAAGGTCTGACAAATATTTATTAAAACTGCATATTTTTGAATTTGCAACGATTGTTCAAGAGGATCCAAATTTACCAATAGAATTTTTACCAAGAGATTGGCCGTTTTACCGCGCAAAACAAATGTATAAGAGGCTAAGATCAGCTGTTGTTGGGTAATTTTTCGAGAGCATTTTGAGCAGCATATTGTTCAGCAATAGACTTTGACGGTCCAGTTCCTCTCCCATATTTTTGGTTGTTAACAAAAACAGCACATTCGAATAACTTATTGTGATCCGGGCCACTCTCGGAAATAACGCGGTATTCCGGCGTAGATTTAGACTGCTCTTGCATCATTTCCTGGAAATAGCTCTTGCTGTCTATGTAGAGTTTATTTTTTATTATTTTATCAAGGTTGATAATCACGTTTTTGTGGATAAAGGCTTTTGCTTTGTCGTACCCGCCGTCAATGTATATTGCGCCGATTAATGCTTCGAGGGCATTAGCGGAGATTTGCTCTTTTGCTTTACCTGATGATTTACTTTCCCCCCGACTTTTTAGTATAAATTTATCCATATCTAATTTATTAGCTATTTCAGATAATGATTTTCCTTTTACCAGGGCGCTTCTCCAGTTTGTTAGAATACCTTCGGGTTCATCAAAATTTGAATATAAGTATTCGGTAACTACCAATTCCAGTACTGCGTCACCTAAAAATTCTAATCTTTCGTTGTGAGACTGAACACTTTTAGCTTCGTTCAGATATGACCGATGCGTTAATGCTTCTTGTAAAAGCGAAATTTTTTTGAATTTATACCCGAAATGTTTCCCGGTAACTTCAAGATTCATCTTCCTCCTCATGTCTTGGGGAGTTTTTATAAATTGTCCCAAGTACTCCATTGACGAATTTTGCCGACGTTTCTGACCCGAATGTTTTTGCTAACTCGATGGCTTCATTTATCACAACTTTGGGAGGGGTATCCATGTTGTATAGTTCAAAGATTGCAAGACGGAGTATATTTCGGTCAACTGAAGCGATCTGGGGCAAGGGCCATTCAGGAGCTGCCTCTTCCAAATATGAATCGATCTGTTTTTTGTTCTTTATAACTCCATTAAATAAGGAACTAATAAATTCGTAATCACCATTTTCTAACTTTCTATCTTGAGATTTAATATGCTCAACCTGCCTTGCCATTACATCATCAGATTTTTCATCGTCTCTAAAATCCCACTCGTATATTGACTGGAAGGCTATTGTTCTGAGATAATGCCTATTCATCTTTTAGATTTTCTTCATCAGTTTTTTTGGTAGTTTTTTCTTTTAGATCCAGGATTTTCTCACCTTTATAATATCCACAAACTTTACAGACTATGTGAGGACGAATCATACTTTTGCATTTTTTGCACTCGACTAGATTTATTCTTATAATTTTGTCGTGGCTTCTTCTTTGGCGCGAGCGCGTACGAGATAATTTCTTTTTTGGTTCTGCCATATTTCCCTTTCTTTAACCTATGCGTGTTTAGATTATATTAAATTGTCTCTTATTTAGCAACGATATTAATAATTTTGTCTTTTATATAAATTAACTTTACGAACTTCAATTTTTTTAATCTCAAATAATTATCCACAAGCGACAGAGCTTTTGTCTTAATTTGATCGTTCTCCAATCCACTAGTAACTAATTCGGAGCGTTTTTTGCCATTTACTTGTATTATAATTAACTTTTTATTTTGGGTGATTGATTGGGATACTTGCGGCCAGTGTTCTTGAAATATTGATGTTTGATACCCTATCTTGTTCCAAAGGAATTCACTTAAGTGTGGCGCGAGTGGGGATAAGCAAATTAGGAAATCCCTTAAGTCTTTTTCATTTAAATTTTTTAGGTTATTTTTGTTAGTAAAAATCATAAAATCCGAGACTAATGTATTAAATTGCATTTTTACAATCTTTTTAGAAGTGTTTTGAATTAAGCTGGTAATATCATTACAGGAAGCCTTATTGTAAAGCTTGCCTTTGTTATTAATATCTGGCGCGACATCTTCGAAGACTTTATCTAAAAATTTCTTTACGCCCTTGATGCCATCGGTGTTCCACGATGAAGGTTGATTAAAAGGACCCATAAACATAATATACATTCGTAAAGTGTCATTGCCGAACTTTTCGGAAATCTTAATTGGATCAACAGTATTACCTCTTGATTTAGACATTTTTTGACCGTCTGGTCCAAGAATTAACCCCACATTCCTCAACTGGGCAAATGGTTCGTTTGTGGAAGCTGCCTGGATGTCATAGAGAAATTTGTGCCAAAATCTTGCGTAAAGCAAATGTAAAACGGCGTGCTCGGCGCCTCCCACATAGATATCAACTGGCATTGCTTTTTTTTCAATATTTGGATCAACTATACTCTCTGAATATTTCGGGGACAGGTATCTCAAATAATACCAACAGCTTCCTGCCCATTGCGGCATGGTGTTTGTTTCACGCTTTGCTGGTCCGTCACATTCAGGGCATTTAACATTTAACCACTCTCCGGCGTTCACGAGCGGTGAATCACCCGTTCCCGATGGCTCGTATTTCTCAAGATTGGGAAGCTCTACAGGAAGATCTCTTTCGGGAACTGGCACTATACCACACTTTTTGCAATGTATTATTGGTATTGGTTCGCCCCAGTATCTCTGTCTAGAAAATATCCAGTCTCTTAATTTGTAGTTAATGGCAAAATCTCCGTGTCGATGTTGTTTTAATGCTTCGGTAATTTTGGTTTTTGCTACTTGACTATTTAGTCCGTCAAATAAGGCTGAGTTGACTAAGTTTCCGTATTGTTCAAAACACACTATATTTGAATAAAATTTGTTTGTCCCAATCATCTCCCACAAATTTTTGTCCGATCTTATCAAGGGTTCGAATTCTTGGCATAATTTAAATATCTCTTCTTCTTTATTGAAATAATTTTCAATTATTTCTTTACTTGTAATAAATAATTCACTTGTTCCGACTGTTTCAACCCACCATTTATCCTTTAAATATCTTTGAACAATTTTTTTATAGGAATTGATTTGATTATTATGCAATGTAACTCTGATGTGTTCGCGCCCGTTTGAACTCGTACCGATAGTAAATTTGATGTTATAACTTTCTAGTTCGGATTTAAAGCCGTCTTCAACAGAAGGACCGACAACAACAGATTTTGTTAGATTCTCAGGTTTAATAACGGATTTTATTTTCAAGTTGTATTTAATAGCGAAATCAAAATCTCTCTTGTCATGGGCCGGAACTGCCATTACTGCGCCAGTTCCATAACCTAATAATATATAATCGGCGACCCAGATAGAAACTTCATGGTTGTTAATAGGATTAATGGCTTTTATTCCCTTTATCTCAACGCCTGTTTTTTCCTTTTGCAAGTCTGTTCTTTCCAAATCAGACTTATTTTTTGATTCTTTTATATATTTTTCGACTTCATCGAGATTTGAGATTTGAGATTTTAACTTAGAGATTAATTCGTGTTCGGGTGCCAAAACAATATATGTGCATCCGTATAATGTATCTGCGCGGGTGGTAAAAACTTTAATTTTTTCTTCGGATTTTGTGATATTGAATGTAATATCTGCACCTTCCGATCGACCTATCCAATTAATCTGCATCTGCTTAATAAATTTAGGCCAGTCCAAATCTTTAAGATCCTGTTCTAAGCGATCGGCATATTTGGTGATACGTAATATCCATTGTCTTATTTGTCTTCTCTCTACTGCCGTACCGCATCTTACACACTTACCGGAAACAACCTCTTCATTAGCTAAACCTGTTTTGCATGAAGGGCAAAAGTTTATTGGCACATTGGCCTCGTAGGCAAGTCCTTTTTCGTAAAGTTTTAAGAAAATCCACTGTGTCCATTTGTAGTAGTCGGGATCAGTAGTATTGATTTCGCGCGACCAATCATACCCGAATCCAAGTCCTTGTAATTGCTGTTTATACTTAGAGATGTTTTCTTTTGTAACTATTTGTGGGTTAACACCTTTTTTAATTGCATAATTTTCTGCAGGCAGACCAAAAGCATCCCACCCCATAGGATGAATAACATCACGATCGTTCAGCAAGTAATATTTAGCCATTATGTCGGTTGCTACATATCCTTTGACATGACCGACATGCAAACCTTCACCCGAAGGGTAAGGGAACATATCAAGGCAGTATAATTTTTTATCTTGCTTTATCTCTGAAATTTCGAAAATTTTCTCTTTCTGCCAAAGATCGATCGCATATTTCTCAGATTGTTTAAAATATTCTTTCATGACTTTGTTTTATGTTTTTCCAACTACTATTCGCTATACCCTATCCTTCGACTCGCTTTTTTATAGTGGTCGAAGACCATGAGTGAGCGAAGTGAGTCGAATGGTGGACCGACGGGGATTTGGTTACCTGTTCTCGTCTGCTGACGAGCCAGTCGACCCCGCCTCGTCCCGCTTAGCGGGACTGCGGCCTTCAAATCCCCTTTGATCAGCTGTTATTTGTTCGCCGTGGTGGTGTTTGTTGGAAAAAGTCAGAACTCATTTTGAACAAAATCCCGAATGACCGCCTCCGCTTCGCTCCGGCGGAACGCTCGGGCGTGGCGGAATTCCCCCCACACCCCCCTTCCGCCACGCCC
>Ga0210057_1001662_pt1 | contig 33148 bp, 31 predicted proteins | sample CryGeyCG2114_010_2_FD_183968 | JGI IMG/M metagenome (GOLD analysis project Ga0210057, IMG submission 183968) | Groundwater microbial communities from aquifer - Crystal Geyser CG10_big_fil_rev_8/21/14_0.10 (SPAdes) (version 2) | ecosystem: Environmental > Aquatic > Deep subsurface > Groundwater ... | reverse complement strand
TAACCTTGACATCTAAACAAATATTTGATATTAAAAGTAAGGACTGGTTCTTCCCAAATACCGAAAGGATCTAATCTAATGAAGATTGTTATCGACACTGAAAATGGTGTTTTAATGCTAACGGCCAGCAACTACGATGAAGAGTGCTTGTTGCGAAGCATTCGTCAGAAACTGCGAGACCGAGAGTTTTTGAAGTATGCCGGACGAAGTAGCGTAACCCCGAACGATCCGCTAAGCGCCAGGATGCTTTTACGTTTCTGGTTTGCCGAAGAAAAGATCACAATCTCGGCCACTTCCGACCAAGACGAACTGAGTATTCGTCACCTCCGAGACGCTATTTTCTTCGGGGGTGGCGGACTGTATCTCCTCGGGGATAGCCCTGAATACAGTGCCACGACCCTCAAGTTCTGTGTGGAATTCTGCAAGCAGTGCCAGTCGCCCGTCATCGATATGGCGAGTTGTGAACATTCGATTTGCAACCGTTGTGCCGAGCGGTGCCAGCATGAATACAAGGGGAATGTTCCCATACATGGTGGCAAGATCCAACTTGGATTCTCGGAAGTTTGCACCAAGTGTGGCCGGGTTAACCCCCAGGCAAAGGTAGAAGTCGTTGTCGGAAACGACTGACCTGTAATGAACAAACCCCGCATGCGTGGGGTTTTCTTCTATCCCTTCGGTCTCATCAATGGGAAAATTTGAGCTTCTCGAACCGAGACTCCGGCCAAAACAGCGAACAGCCTTTCGCTGATACCAAAACCGAAAGCCGGTGGCATGCCGTATTCCATAGCTTCCACATATTCATCATCTTTCATTTGAGCTTCTTCATCTCCTGAGGCTCTCAACTCTTCTTGGTGTTCAAATCTTTCATTCTGATCAATTGGATTATTCAACTCAGAAAAACCCTTACCCATCTCACTACCTCCTAGGATAACTTGCATTCGTTCAACAACACGATTGTCTTTGGGACTCCTCTTAGCCAGTGGTTCCATAAAGACCGGTATGTTTATTAGAAAACCGGGACCAGTTAATTCTTTCCTTATACTCTTCCAGATTAAATCAGTAGCTCTTTCTTTGTTAAGATCCTTTGGATCAAAATCAATATTCAATTCTTTTAATTTCTTGGTTAATTCTTTTAGATCTGTCTCCAGAACATCCAAGCCTGTTTTTTCTTTGATCAAAGCGACATAGTCATACGTTTGCCATTCTTTAGCCAAATCAACATCTTGTTCATTAATTGTAAATTTAGTAGTACCAAATGTTTTCTCCGCTACATATCGATACATTTCGGTGACCATCTTCATGCCTTCTTGGTAATCTGAGAAAGCTTCATAGAATTCTATTTGGGTATAATCCTGCAAATGCTCATAGGACATCCCTTCGTTTCGAAAAATCCGGCCGATTTCGAAAACTCTCTCAAAACCAGCTACTAAAAGTTTCTTCTGCGGGAGTTCTCCAGCAGAAATACGAAGATATACATCTAGGTCTAAAGCATTGTGATGAGTCACAAAAGGTCGAGCTTCTGCTCCACCTGGAGTATTTTCCAAAACCGGAGTTTCAACTTCCACAAATCCTTTATTCATCAAAAACTCTCGAAAAGAATTCCAAAAGACAGCTTTCTGGACAATTCGGTTTTTAACTTCCGTATTTAAAAGAATATCGATATATCTTCTTCGATATCTTTCTTCTTCATTTTTTAGACCATACCATTCATCTGGTAGGGCTCGGAGACTTTTGGCCACCATTTTCCAAGCACTAACTTGAACAGTCTGCTCTCCTCTTTTTGAAACAAAAAGAGTTCCGGTTATCTGAATAAAATCTCCCTGATCAACCGTTCCTTGGAATAATTCAAAAGCTTTAGAAACTCCGACTCCAGTATATGAAATTGGCTCATCTGACTTTAGGAGTCCTTGAAAAGTTCCAGTTCCATCAAAGAGGTCCACAAAGGTAATGGCACCCTGCCCTCGCAAAGACATGACTCGGCCAACAATGGTAGCCTCCTTTAGATTCTCGAAATTCTGTTTAAGATCAAAAATAGAATGGCTACGCTCGAGGCGTGCTGGATATGGGTCTATATTGTTTTTTTCGAGCAGGCCGAGCTTAGCTAAACGGGCTTCTCGAATCTCTTCCATGGATGCCATATACCAACAGTATATAGCACCTACTTAATGGCAACAATAGTATAGGTTGTCTTACCCCCAGGAGTCTCCACTGAAAACTGCTCTTTCTTTTTCTTTCCAACAATAGCACTACCGAGTGACGACTTATGCGAAATCTTACCAGCCTGCATATCAACTTCCTCAGAGCCAACAAGTGTGTAGGTATACTTATCACCAGTCTTGTTATTCTTAATCGTTACCACTGAACCTGCTGAAACCACGGAGGTATCGTGACTAGCGATAATTTCGGCATTCTTTAATAAACTCTCTAATCTTTTAATCTGATCTTCTAGTTTAGCTTGCGCCTCTCTGGCTTGATGGTATTCGGCATTTTCAGAAAGATCTCCTAGAGATTTAGCATATTCCAAGTTGGCCGCAATTTCTTGTCTTTTCATAGACTTTAAATTTTCAAGCTCTAGTTGAAACTCATCGTATTTTTCTTGTGTCAAATATTCTTTTTCTTCGGACATAGTAAGTCTTTAGGAATAATATAATTCGGTCTATATTACTGTATACAACCTATAGAAGTCAACCTAAGTTACAGGTTAAAATATTCAGGCGTATTAATTACCATCCAGTCAAGAACAGTACGCACGACGTAGACACCTCCGATTTGGTTATCACTCGGACCTTTTTCCATTAAAACCACGAAAGCATACTTTGGATTCTGGTACGGAAAGAAGCCAGTCACCCAGGCATTAACCCGAGTTTTAGAAATTCCGACTTCGGCTGTACCGGTTTTGGCAGCAATTTCAACATATGGAACATTGAGGCCTGTCGCAAGACCATCTGTCACCGCCTGCCTCATACCCTTCCTGATTTCTTCAAAATATGGCTGAGGAACATCAACGGTATGATCAATCATAGCCGTCATCCCATCAGATCGAAGTAAGGTTGGTTTAAAAACCAAACCACCATTGGCAATAGCAGCCACCGCCCCAGCCACTTGGATAGGTGTCACTTGCGTACCATACTGACCAATGGCCGTGTGATAGGTGTCTCCGATTCTCCAGATCCCATCTTCAAAGTTTTGCTCTTTCCAAACTGGACTTGGGATCACCCCGTCTTCTTCAAAACCAAGATCTAGACCGGTTTCCTTACCAAAACCAAAAGCCCTCATATATTCTCCAATTTTCTCAATCCCAATACCCGGCTGGTTTTCAAAACCACCACCGATTTCATAGAAATAAATGTTTGAAGAAACCGCCAAAGCGTCGGATAGGTCTACCCAACCTTGAGCTTTAAAGTCTTTAAAGATACTTGGATTATCCGGATCATATGGGTTTGGAATAACAATTTGGCCCGTACTCAGAATTTTTTTCTCAGGGGTAATAACCTGCTCATTTAAAGCCCCGATCCCAATATACGGTTTAACAATTGATCCAGGAGTATAAACCCCAGCGATGGCTCGATTAAGAAGTGGTGAGTCTCTACTACTTAAAACTTTTTCAATTAATTCAAGATCGTCTCCCAAAGAAAAGGCCCTATTGTCATATTCTGGATAATTAGTTAGAGCTAGAATCTCACCAGTTTGCACATTCATCATAACAGCTGACCCGCCGGCAAAATCCACTCGGCTGGCTAACTCTTCCATGGTTGTATACAATTTGCTCTGGATTCGACTATCAATAGAGAGGCGCACGTTCTCTCCGGGTACAGGATTTTCGATAACACTTTCAGAGAGTAAGTTTCCTAAAGCATCAGTCTCGCTAATTTTGATACCATTTTGACCCCTTAGGATAGAGTCTAAACTTTTTTCAATACCAGCTTTGCCCTCAAAATAGTTTTGATAATAGAAACCAGAAGAGTCTTTAGCTGGATAGTTGACATAGCCAACCACATGAGCCAAACCTGGAATTGGAGCATACTCGCGCAAAGAAAAATCTTGATTCTCTTGATTTGGGATATTCCAAGCTAATTTTTCACCATTACGATCAAAAATAACTCCTCGCTCAGCAAAAACCGGCACATGGTGTAGACGATTGTTCTCACTAATTTCAGTGTAGGTTTGCCCATTCCGAATCTGCAAATACCAAAGCCGACCAGCCAAGGTCCCGAAAACTAGGAATAGCAAGATAACAGTTCCCAAAAAAGTTCTTTTGGATATCGGTTTTTCAATCCGCCCTTCAAATTGCGAAGTGTTAAATCTAGAAAGATTGCTAGACTCAGCAAAGATTTCATCCGGACTAATATCGGCATTTCTCCTTTTCACAGACTTTAGTATACCTCAGAGTCCTTGTGTCCAAAATAATCGGCTTTTCAGAGCTTGGAAGAAAAAAAGCAACAATATAGCAAAAAGGGTCGCTATAAATTGGAAATTTCCAAAGTAGCTAGTTGATATTGAAAAAATACTGTCATATACCAAAGCTAGGATAACTCCTTCGAAATACATCTTGAAATAGAATATAGAAATAGCCAGGAGAATGGCGCTAAGCCACCATGGGAAAAACCAGATTGAAAAACCTAAGATGAGATAAGAAATGAGCCTTAAGATATTCATGACCCAATAATATAAACTTCGGTTATCTCGAAAATATTAATTGGCATTCGAAGATAGACGCTCATGAAAGCGCTGGCTTCGTCGGCTTCGATTTCGCCAACTTCGGCAACCACTCGGCCTGATTTTAGATCAACAATCAAGTCGTATTCCTTAATATCAGATCCTTGTGGAAGCCCGGCTCTCATATTGCCACCACCAACACCCAGAATCCTAATTGGCAAACCAGATCTTTCGACGCTAAACTCTTCTGAAAATCCAGGCTGAGAAGTTAGTCTGACACTAATCCGAGAAAAATTAACTTCTTCGACTAAACCAATATAGACGCCATTTTTGGATAAAACAGCATCACCAACGCGAACCTCTCGATCTCCACGCTTTTTAACTAAAAGTGTGCCATAGATATTTTGAGAGGGTCTAATCAAAACATCAGCTAAAATGAAATCTTGTTCGGTTTCGACTCTGGCATTGCTCTTTAAAGCTAATTCCAGTTCTAACTTATCAACTCGATCTTGGAGAATTTTATTTTGCTCCAAAATTTTCTGCGGAGAACTAAACATTAAGCTAGCTTTATTAGCTAAAGACCCCGTCAGATTACCAACATATACAAAGGGAGTACTGAGAACCGAGACGATCGGTTGCATAAATCCAAGATAGATAAAAAAAACAATCAAAATAGCTAAGCCAATAAGGATTGTTAAATTCTTTTTATTTTTACTTCTTTTGTGAAAGTTCGTCTTCATTGACAATTAATACATCTTGATACTGTTCCATATTTTCTAGGATAATACCGGTCCCACGAGCCACAGCCGTTAGTGGGTCATCAGCAATATAGACCGGTAATTTTAGACATTCTTTCAAAACTTCTGGAAGTCCTCTAATCTGTGAACCACCCCCGACAACGTACAATCCGCGCACCATCACATCTGACAGAATTTCTGGTGGTGTTGACTCCAAAACTCTTTTGATAGTCTCGATTAAACTATCAACTGAAGAAGCGATGGCTTCTCGAATGTCGGTATCGGTGATGATGACCTCACGGGGCAAACCGCTGACCAGATCTCGGCCTCGGACAGGCACTTCTACTACCTTACCCTTCTCTGGAATAACATTGCCAATTTCAATCTTTAATTCTTCGGCCGTTCTTTCACCAATTAAAATTTTAAATTCATCACGGATATAAGAAATAATATTTTGGTTAAAGCTATCTCCAGCCACCCTTAGATTTTGTGACTGCACAATTCCATTTAGGGAAACGATCGCCACATCAGAGGTCCCCCCACCGATATCTACTACCATCGAACCAACTGGGTCACGGACTGGTAACTTGATACCAATGGCGGCAGCCATCGGCTCTTCCACAATATGGACTTCCCGAGCGCCAGCACTTCGGACCGCATCTCGAACTGCTCGAATTTCAACATTCGTAATTCCAGATGGTACGCCCACAACCACTCTTGGCCCCAAAAATTTCCTAGAACCCTCTTGAGCTTTGTTAATTAAATGAGCAATCATTTCTTCGGTAACCTCAAAATCAGAGATCACGCCATCAACAAGTGGTTTAACAGAGATTATATGTTGAGGTGTTCGACCCAACATTCTTTTAGCTTCGTGGCCAATGGCGACAACATTCCCGGTCTTCTGATTTATGGCCACTACTGACGGTTCATTGATGACAATCCCCTTACCCCGAAGATACACTAGGGTGTTAGCGGTACCAAGGTCAATACCAATATCATTAGACAGAGATGGTTGCCAATCAATCAGCTGCTGTCTCAGTTTTTTAAACTTTTTTTGTATTTTTTTAAAAACCATATTTTACTTCCCGAAAAGGTGCTCCCGAATACCGCCGTCAAAAGCCTGCTGTTCATTAAGGTAGATTGGTTTTTCTTCAGTTCGCTTCTTAACTTCCACATTACCCGCTTCCATGGTTTTATCACTAAGCACAACTCGAAGTGGAATACCTAAAAGATCCGAGTCGGCAAATTTTACACCTGGACCTAAGTCTCGATCATCCCATAAGACAGAGATGTTTTCCTCTTCTAAATGATCCTTTAATTCACTAGCTTGTTTCAAAACATCAGGATGATCCCCTAGAGTTATTAAATGTACCTGAAATGGCGCAACCTCGATTGGCCAAACAAGACCGTTATCATCCGAAAGAACTTCGGCAATGGTACCCATGGCTCGGCCCAAACCAATCCCGTAGCTACCCATAAAGACCAGATTCTCTTTCCCATCCTGATTTTTATATGTTAGGCCCAGGGGTTCTGAGAATTTAGTTCCAAGAGTAAAGATATTACCAACTTCCACCGCTGTCTTTTCAATAAGATTTTCTCTATCTAATCCAATATCTTTCAAAACTTCGTCCGTCATTACTTCCTTATTAACCGCAATCTTCTTCTCTTCATCTACAAAAACAGTATCTTCCCCAGATTCAGTAATAGTCTGAAATTCATGAGAAAACTTTGAAAAAGTACCCCCAGAAGCAAAGGTTTTATATGTCCTATCACCAATACCCAAGCGAGAAAAGACCTTTTTGTATACTTCAGCCATCATATCGTAGTATTCCTGCTGTTCTTCCTCACTTTTGCAGAAAGAGTACAAATCTTTCATTAGAAACTCCCGGCCTCGCATGATCCCGCTTTTGGCTCGTACTTCATTCCGAAACTTTGTCTGAATTTGGTAGACACCAAGTGGCAAATCTTTATATGAAGAAATATATTCTCGCATCAAAACAGTTAGAGGTTCTTCATGGGTAGTCCCTAGACCAACTTCACTTCCATTTTTTAATTTTGTTTTGAACCAAATATCTACAACCTCATCACTCCACCTCCCAGTCTTCTGCCAGTTAGCTTCGTCTTGTAGAGTTGTTAATTGTAATTCTTGAGCACCGGCTTGGTTCATTTCTTCGCGAATAATTTTTTCAATGTTTTTTAAAACTCGGAGTCCTAGTGGTAAGTATGAGTAAACACCCGCCATTTCCTTATGAATAAAGCCGGCTCTGATTAATAAATCAGCATTCTTTGAGACCTCATCTTTAGGGCTTTCCTTACGGGTTTTGGTAAATAGTTTCGATTGAAGCATGTAGATATAGTACCTAAAAATGAGCTCTGGGTCTAATTGTGCTAAAATAAAGACAACCAGGGTGGCACTTGGCTAACCCCACCCTACGTGCCTTCGAGCACAATGGATTGGCCAACACCAGTTGCGGGGTCCCACGGGACTTGTACACACCGCCCGCATACAAGCATTTATGCTTGTAGATGAAAAACATCACTGGTGTTTTTCATTGACTTCGACCTCCAAAAAATATAATCTGATTTCAGAACAATTAGCACCTTACAGGGAGGTCTCCGAGCCATGAGTGAAAATGCTATCGAATATGACTTGAGTATTGTCCTGACAATTGATGCCCAGGGTAACAGGAAATGTTTTTTGACAGATTGTCCGAATGAGCAGTCCGTCAGAGATAATTTCCATGAAGTCAGAGTGTTGAGTTTTCGAGGTTTAACTGAAGATGAGATCGGCCCCATGGGTCCGCACATCTTGCGGACCTATCTTAAAGATCCGAACCTGAAAGAGGTTTTTGATCTGATTACTCAAATCGCCTTCGAAACAGGCCGGGGATATCCGAATAGCGATTGTAATTGTCATGGAACGATCGTGGTGTGATACAGCACTATTTGGAAATGTCTGAACAGCTTTCAAACCACCCACCCACGGGTGGTTTTCCTTTACATATTGACTATTTATGTCATAAATGATATCTTAGCTGTCGGAACTCAACCAAACACGGAGGTCCTTCTATGTCCTTTCCAACACTTGGTCCCGCCACTGTTCAGGTACCCTCGTCGAGATTCAGGATTTGTCTGATTGATCCAAACCGAGATTCCATTGTTGTAAACCTTGAAACTCTGGACATGATGCAATCAGTAGAGGGTGTTGTGCATCCTACCAAACCACCCAAAGGATTCGTGGACATCTCGAGTCTGTCTTGTCAGGAATTCCAGAGACTGAAGAGACAATTGTTGCAAGAAGGTGGAACGGAGCAAACCATCGAGGACCTGAAAAAATACCGTGCGAATCACAGAAAGTGAAAACTTTCAAAAACCACCCATGAAGGTGGTTTTATTTATATCAACTTAACAATATCCGAGTAAGTCACGATAATCATGAGCAGAATCAGCAGTACAAAACCAATTAAATTAGCATACTGGAAAATCTTAACCGAAATCGGTTTCTTCAGAATAGCCTCAATGGCAACAAATAGTATCCGGCCCCCATCTAAAGCTGGAAATGGAATTAGGTTAATAATGGCTAAGTGAATTGAAATGATAGCTGTGAAGGAAAGCAGATGAACCAATCCTAAACGTGAGGCATCACCCACCAGAGAAACAATACCCACAGGACCGGTGACTTGAGATAAATCCCCCTGACCAATAAAAATATTTCCAAAGAATTTACTGAGCTCAACAGCAATGACTTTGGTTAGATCCAAAGTTGTCACTAGCCCCTGCCACAGAGCCGGGAAGAATGACAGTTTCAATGTTCCAATCATATCAAAAGACAGACCCACAACCTTTTGTCCCTCGACAATCCCCTCCTGTGGAGTTAGCTTGGTAGTTAATTTTTCTGAGCCTCGAGAATATTCAATTTGAATCTCATTATTCTGATGTTCCTGAATAAAACGAGAGATAGCTAGATCAGATACTTCTGGCAGAGAGTCTGATCCAGACGAAACACCCCGAATGGTGTCTCCTATTTTAATTCCCGCTTGCACCGCCGGCGAATCTGGAAAAGTACCCAGAACAACAACTTGTGGATTTTCTATTTTACCCGGACCCTGATAATCAACGGGTATCGGCTGACCAATTATAAAACCAAAAGAAATTAGAAGCCAAGCGAAAATTACGTTAAAGACGACTCCAGCAATTAGAATAGCCACTTGCCACCACTTACTTTTAGAAGTAAAACTACGTTCTAAATCGTCCTCCACTTCTTCAGGATTTTCACCATAGATCCTAACGAAACCACCAAAAGGAACGATATTTATGGAATATCTGGTTTCCCCTTTTTTGAAACTAGCAATTCTAGGCGGAAAACCAATACCAAATTCATCAACCCGAGTACCAGAAAGTTTGGCAATTAGAAAGTGCCCAAACTCATGAACAAAAACCAAGGAGCTCAAAATAACAATAAAAACAATAAAAGTCATACCCTAATTTTGAATTTCCTGTTCCTTTTTTAGAGCTAAACTTTCTAGATTTTTATTAGCCTCATCAATAATTTTCTGCATCTCATCTTTTGATCTCTTTTCGTCGTCTTCATTGATCTGACTATCTTTTTTCATTTTCTCAATATTACTCTTGGTATCATCCCTTTCTTTCTTTAGAGAAATACGTGCCTCTTCCAGTTTTTCTTTAGCAACCTTGATTAAGGCTTCTCGTCGATCACCAGTTAGCTCTGGGAAAATAATACGCAGACCAGCATCATCAACATTAACAGACAGTCCAAGATTAGAATCAATGATCGCTTTTTCAATTCCTTTAACTTGAGATTTATCCCAGGGCACAATCCGAAGGGTGCGTGCATCTTCAATCGTAACACCGGCCAATTGGTTAATCTTCATCTTTTGTCCATAGCTATCTACTAAGACATTATCCAAAATTACTGGTGTGGCTTTACCACTTCGAAGTTGGATATATTCCCTCTTCAGCCACTCTTCAATAGCAGAGATGTCATTCTTAAATTTTTTAAAATCCATCATATTAGATATTGTAGCAAAATTACTCTAGCTTTTAAACGGTAACACCATAGCCAGATGTTCTAAGAGGGTCTTAACTGAAACACCTGAAGCCTGTATCTTTTTCTTGATATCGTAGATGTCGTGCGAGAATTCCTTTTCCTCTAAAACAATTTCGAGAGCAGACAAGAATTTCTGTATATCTTCCTTGTCAATCTTATCTTTATCTTTAGGATGAAATCTTAAGGCAATGTCCAGACGATCTTTAGGGTTGCTTTCTAAGAATTTTTTGGCCAGTTCAATGTGCTTATTCTTTTTGCTTTGATGCTCGATAACAACCGCTCGCGACCGCAGGGTCGGTAAAAGAGCTTCTTGGTTCGGCAAGATAAAGAAGAAACAAGTATTAGGAGTAGGATCTTCAGTTATTTTCAAAAAAGCATTTTGGGCTTGGGGAGTTATTTTTCCAGCTGAAATCACGAAAAATTGTTTGGTATCTAAGGTCTTGTTTTGTTGCCAAATCTTAATGTCTCGAGCATCCTCAACATACATAGAATCAAACTCTTGGAAGAAAAAGTCAGGATTACCTTTAGTTTTTATGCCAAATTCTTTTTCAATAAAAGGAATTAGAGTTTTAAGAATCTCTTCTCTGTCACCAGAGATGATATAGGTATGGTGTAGATTCGTTAGATTTATCTCTTTCATTTATATCCAGATTATCTTGTATTTAGGCTTTGATGTCCACACAAAAAGGTCGATGCAAGGCACCAACCTTGAATATTCAGATCAATGCCCTTTTATCGCTTCGAAATAATAGACTTTTTGTATAAATTCAAGTGCTCAAGAGCAATTCCAGTTCCCTTAGCGACACAAAAAATGGCATCGTCAGCCAGCGAAGCTTTAACTCCCGTTCGTCTAAAGATCAGTTCTGGCAAATTACGTAGTTGGGAAGTTCCTCCGGTCATGGTGATACCAACATCAATAATATCGGATGACAGTTCAGGTGGTGTTTCCTGGAAAACCACCTTGATAGCTTCGATGATTGCTCGGAGCTCCCGAGTAATACCTTTAACGACTTCATTGGTTTTTACTTCGACAGATCTAGGTAAGCCAGTCACCAAGTCTCGACCTTTGATAATCATGGCTAACTCTTCCTCCAAAGGAATAGCTGAACCAACTGTGATTTTTATATCTTCCGCTGTCTTATCACCAATCGCCAGATTGAAAGTCCGCTTAATATATTCGGTAATAGCGGTATCGATCTTATTACCAGCTACCTTAACGGAAGTTGAAGCCACAATTCCACCGAGAGAGATTACGGCTACATCAGTCGTACCTCCACCAATATCAACAATCATATGACCCCTGGCTTCTTGAATTGGAATACCAGCCCCGATCGCGGCTAGGATAGGTTCTTTAATAACATAGGCGCTTTTGGCCCCAGCCTTTACGGCTGCTTCCACCACCGCTCTTCTTTCAGTTGAGCTGACACCGGCTGGTACGGAAACCAAAACCTCTGGGCGAAAGATGCTAAATTTTCCTAAAGACTTCTTAATGTAATACCGAAGCATTGCTTCCGTTACACGATAATCAGCAATGACTCCGTCTTTCATAGGGCGGTAGGCAATGATGCCGTCTGGTGTTTTACCAAGCATTGTCTTGGCTTCATTACCAATAGCCAAAACCTGGTTATCACTTTCAGAGATAGCCACCACTGAAGGTTCATTCAAGACAATTCCACTTCCAGGCAAAAAAACCAGCGTATTAGCTGTGCCCAAATCAATCCCAATCTTTTTTGAGAAAAAGCTCACCCTCATATGATACTGGTATCAAGGCTCTTTATCAACATCCTTGCCATATAGCACATATGCGATATACTTTAGGTATGACAACTAAAAAAACTTTGCTCCATATTGGTAAGTTAGTAGCCGACCTACGAGAAGAACGTAGCTTAACCCAATTAGAGCTAGCCAAGAAACTTCGAACCACCCAGAGTGTCATTGCCCGAATAGAAAAAGGTCAGCAAAACCTTTCCGCTTCAATGCTCTCAAAAATCAGTTCGGCTTTAGAAAAAGATCTGATTCAAGTCTCTAAAGGGGCTTTGAATGTCCAAATCCAAGGGGGCCAGAAGCTGTCTGGTGAGGTTATAACAAAAACCTCCAAAAATGCAGCCATGGGACTTCTGTGTGCTTCCCTATTGAATAAGAACAAAACAACTCTTAAAAGCCTGCCCAAAATTGAAGAGGTCTTTCGCGTCATTGAAGTTCTTGAATCTATCGGGGTCAAAGTTCGCTGGCATGATAATAATTTGGAGATAGAACCGCCAAAAACAGGTCTTCGTATTAACAATTTAGATAAAGAAACGGCCGAGCGAACTCGCAGTATCATCATGTTTATCGGACCACTAATCCACCAATTTAAGTCCTTCAAACTACCCCAACCAGGAGGTTGCAAACTGGGTTCCCGAACCGTTCGTCCGCACCTCTATGCTCTAGAAAAACTGGGAGTTCGGATTGAAACCAAATCCAAATATTACTCGGTCAAAGTCGGGAAATTAAAGCCAAGGGAAATCGTTCTGTATGAATCTGGAGATACCGTTACTGAAAATGTCATTATTGCCGCCGCTCTAATTCCCGGCAAAACAGTAATCAAATATGCTTCGGCCAATTACATGGGTCAGGAAGTTTGTTTCTTTTTAGAAAAATGCGGAGTTAAAATCGAAGGGATTGGAACAACAACTATCACAGTTCATGGTGTTAAAGAAATAAATACGCCAATCACCTACCATTTGGCTGAAGACCCAATTGACACGATGTTTTTCTTAGCTGTCGCAGCTGTGACTAAGTCAGCTATTGTTATCAGGCGCTGTCCAATCGACTTCTTGGAGATAGAATTGATTAAGTTAGAAAAAATGGGTTTACGTTTTAGCTTATCTAAACCATATATGTCTAATAACGGCAGGACTAGATTAGTAGACATTAAAACTTCTGTTTCAAAACTTAAGGCTTTGGAAGAAAAGATTGAATGTCGACCATATCCAGGACTTAATATCGACAACTTACCCTTCTTTGCGGTTATCGCAACCCAAGCCGAGGGAACAACCTTTATCCATGACTGGGTTTATGAAAAAAGAGCCATCTACTATACCGAACTCAATAAATTAGGAGCTGATACCCTTCTAGCTGATCCACATCGTATTTATATAACTGGTCCAACTAAACTAAGATCTACTGAGGTTATTTGTCCCCCAGCACTACGACCAGCGGCTATTATTCTAATTGGAATGCTCGGAGCTGAAGGGACTTCGGTCCTCCGAAATATCTACAGCATTAATCGTGGTTACGAAGGAATTGTTAAAAGACTTACGGCTCTGGGTGCCAAAATCAAGATTTTGCAGGAGTTTTAAAAAAATTGATATCTCGTCGAAACATGCTATCATAACCGACAGAAATAGATTGCCCACCCCTGGCCAAAACTCCACACCCTGCGAGTACAAGCGTCTCACCACCCCAGAAGCTTATTGTGCCGCAGATTCCAACGACAGGCTGAGAATGTGGAGGGCCAACGCTGATATACAGTTCTTGTATATCAGCGTTTTTTTATTTTCTCTAGTATTTGAAAAACTTTCTGATATACTTCGGGCAATATGGACAGGCAAAAAAGGAAAAACCCAGAAAGAATCGTAATTTTTATCTACATTGCCGTGATCTTTTTGATTCTTTTAATCGCCGTAGTCTTCTCCGTTGGCCATGAAAAAGGATATCGAATTAAAGGTTTTGCAATTCAAAAAACCAGCAATTTGATTTTAGAAGTGTCTGAACCACAAACCTGGGTCTTTATTGAAGACAATCCAGTACACCAAACTCTTAGCGATAGTGAAATTATTAATATTCCAGACGTGGAACTAGGAAGAAAGTTAATTACCGTCATTAAAAACGGTTATTTCCCTTGGGCTAAATATATTGATATCCCATCTAATAAGGAATTAACCATTTACCCTTTTCTATTAAAACAACATGTAAAAGCTAGCCAGATCCTAGTTGGTGATCCAGATTTTTTAAAGGTATATCAAACCTTTAATACCTTTACACCACAAACAAACTATCAGGCTGGTAGTCATCAAATATTAGCCACCGAGAAAGGTGTAGAGATTAAGTGTTTAGAAACAGAATGTCAGATCCCCTTAATTGAAACGACTTCGCCAATATTAAATGTTTATCAGTTCCGAAACAATCCAAATGTTGTTATCTACGGTACTCCAACCGAAATACAGGTTAGTGAGCTAGTTGATGATCTTAGAATTTCATACAAAATATTTGAGGGACAAGATGTAAACTTTTTCTCCGAAGAAGACACCCTTTTTGTTAAAAGTGCTGGTCAGTACTTCAAAATATCACTATAGTTGATCGACTTGAGATTTCAGCCAGTAATACATAAGATTAGGGTATGTATGCTATTGATGTTATCCCGATCGCCCGCAGTGCTCGTAAAGAGTCTTTGACTTATCTTTCAGAAAAAAAAGCTATTTTGGGTTCACTCATAGAGGTACCTCTTCGTAAAAAAGTTATCTCGGCTTTAGTTTTGGGTTGCCAAGACGCTGAAGATCTTAAATCCACAATTCGAAAATCTAGTTTTAGACTCAGAAAAGCCAAGAGGGTTTCTGACAACCAAGCCCTTCGAAAAGAATTCGTCAGAGCAATTGCCAGAACGGCTGAAGAATTTGCGGTCCATGCTGGCCAGGTTTTGTTTAGCTTAACACCTAAAAACATTTTGCAGACAGAGTTTAGTTGGAAAAAGACAAAGCCTGAAATTAGAAAAAAGAAGAGGGATTGGTTTGTTATTCAAGAAAAAGATTCTGATCGTCTTAGAGAGTATCGAAAAATAATCAGGGAAAGCTTTAATAAAAAGCAATCTGTCTTTGTGTGTGTTCCGAGTATGCAGGATGGCCAGCGTTTCTTTGAATTTATCAAGAAAGGCATCGAGGATTATGCCTTTATCTTTCACAGCAACATCTCGCCTAAAAAATTACAAAATGATTGGCAGAAGGCTTTAGAGGCCGAACACCCGGTTATTATTATCGGGACTCCAATGTTTCTATCAATCCCCAGAACAGATATAACCAGAATCATCATCGATCGGGAAAGTTCTGAGGGATATAGAACCATCGGTACTCCCCTAATTGATACTCGTATTTTTATAGAATACCTAGCCAAAGAGATAAATGCTGAATTAATTTTTAGTGATAGTCTGCTTCGATTAGAAACTATCGAACGATACCAACAAGGTCTCTTAAAGGAGTTGACCCCGGTTTCCTTTCAGAAACTGACTCCAGTCCATGCCACGCTCTTTGATATGACCGAAGAAAACGCGCCTCTCATCTTTCATCAGTATCCTGATAGATTGATTAGGTTAACTAAAGAGTGTAACGAACATACTTTTGTTTTTGCCGCGAGAAAGGGTTTGGCTTCGATAACGGTTTGTCGAGACTGTGGTCACATTGTGACTACTTCCAACGGTTCGTCTCCAATGACCTTATACGAACACCCGGACGGTAATTACTTTTATTCGGCACACACCAAAGAAAAACGCCCAGCGGATGAGAAGTGTCTATATTGTGGTGGTTGGAGATTACAACCACTAGGTTTAGGGATTGATACCATTGAAAAAGAATTGAAGAAAATCGCCCCGGAAACCAAGATTTTTCGTTTGGATAAGGATAGCGTGCCAACTCACAAAAAAGCTTTGGCAATTGCTGAGGAATTTTATCAAACCCCAGGGGCCATTCTTTTGGGTACAGAATTTGCGAGTAATTATTTAAATGAAGATATCGACAATATAATCATTACAACCATTGATTCTTTTCTGGCTTTAGCTGATTTCCAGATTCAAGAAAAAACTCTCAGAAGCCTACTAGTTCTAAGATCTAGAGCTACTAAAAACTTCGTTCTGCAAACTAGAAACCCAGACCAGCATCTTTTCGATTATGCTATCAAGGGAAATCCAAAAGGATTTATAGAAACTGAACTAGCTAGCCGGAAGAGATTTAATTTCCCGCCCTTTTCGATTCTAATTAAGATAACCCTGCAAGGCCCCGAGCAAGTGATAAAGCTACATGCCGAGGAAATTGTTAAGTATTTAAACGAAGCCATAGCCGAGATATACCCAGCTCATGTTTCAAAAGTTCGTGGCTCAGAGATTTTAAACATTTTACTCCGTGTTCCTAAGGAAAACTGGCCAAATCACACTTTAGTTCAGAAATTACAGTCTCTACCACCCACCTATAGGGTTCAAGTTCGCCCTGAAAATATCCTATAATCTCGTGTTATAATCCAATTTAATGGTTCGAAAGATAGTTCAGTTTGATAAAAACAAGGTTTTAAGAGAAAAAGCCCAAAAAGTACCTTTGGAGGATATTGGAGCTAAAAAAATTAAATCTGTAATTCAAGACATGAAGATCGCCCTAAAAAGAGAGTTGGATGGCGTCGCCATCGCCGCTCCTCAGATCGGAGTGGCTCTTCGGATTTTTGTTGTCTCTGGTCGAGCATTTGCAGTTATGAAAGGAGAGGATGAGATTGAGGATAAATATCCAGACATGGTTTTTATTAATCCCGTTATCCAAAAAATATCTAGGAAGAAAATAGAAATAGATGAGGGTTGTTTATCGGTTCGAGGTAAATACGGTAAGGTTCGCCGAGCCGAGAAAACCACCGTTAGTGCCTATGATGAGAACGGTAATAAATTTACATATGGAGCTTCGGGCCTACTCTCTCAAATATTCCAACACGAAACAGATCACCTAGAGGGTGTCCTTTTTATTGATAAAGCCAAAAGCCTGGAAGAAATATGAAATTCGCTTTCTTTGGGTCAGACAAGTTTTCTTGCATCGTCCTAGATGAATTAAAAAAATATGGGTATCTACCAGAATTACTCGTGACGACACCCGATACGCCCCGAGGACGCAAACTTATTCTAACTCCACCAGAAGCTAAGGTTTGGGCTGAAAAAAATAAGATTCCACTCATTCAACCAACAAAACTTTCTCTAGATTTATTTGATAAAAACTGGGATTTATTCATCGCGGCTTCTTATGGAAAAATCATTCCGCAAGAAGTGACTGAACTACCCAAATACCAGACTTTAAATGTTCATCCCTCTCTCTTACCCAAACTACGTGGGGCCTCACCCATTCAATCCGCTATTCTTGGAGAGAATCAAACCGGTGTCAGTATTATCAGAATAGATGCCGAAATGGATCACGGGCCAATTGTGGCCAAAAAACAAGTGGTCTCTTGGGATATTTCCAAGATACCAGACGTGGTTGGTTTGGAAGAACTTTTAGCCCACGAGGGTGGCAAACTTCTGGCAGAAGTGATTCCGGATTGGTTATCTGGAGAAATTCCAGAAAAAGAACAAGACCACCAAATAGCGACTTATGCCAAGAAACTAAGGAAAGAAGATGGTTTGATTGATTTATCAAGAAGCCCAGAAGAGAATTTTCGAAAAATTCAAGCTTTTAAGAAATGGCCTAAATCTTATTTTTTCATTGAACACGTTGGCAAACAAAAGAGAATTATTATCACCGAAGCTAGATTTAGTGACAAATTAGAAATATTAAAAGTTCTACCAGAGGGTGGCAAAGAGATTTCTTTCGAGGATTTTAAGAAAGGCTACCAACTACCACTTCAGACCACGAATTAGATTTTTGATTTTGAGCATTCCCCTTCGAGTTATATCTGTTCTTTTCTTTTTGCTTGAGCGTAGCATTCGAAATAGTTCATCCTGAGCTTCATCGATAGCTGCGTATAGATTCCTTTGAGTGGCAACAGCTCGATAAAATTTGCCAGCGATATTTAGATTAAATTCGGCCCGAAAAACATCTCTCTTCTGATGGTGTTTACTAATTTTACCAACCTCAACATCACATATAGCGCTGGTATCATTTGGATTAATTAACTTATGATCAATAGATGATAGCTTCTTCTCAATATATTCCTTAATCGCTGGTGTTAGTTGGATATTCGTAGCCTTGATATTGATGTTCATCTTTTCTAAAGGATTAGCTCTTAATGATTTAATTATAGCAAACTTAATCAACGTTGACAGAAAGCATTTTTATTGGGTGATGATGACCAGAAACTATTCTGGCTGAAGCAGAAAAGTGTTCTGAGATTATCTCCAGAACTCGTTTATTAGCCTCATTTCGTTCCGCTTTTTCCTTAACATGAATTTCAAAATGATTCTTTCCTTTTATTATTACCTCTTCCTTCTTGGCTTTTGTTACAACTCTAACCCTGATATACATGTATTAAATATACCCCAAAAGAAAATACCCGTCTCCGAAGAGACGGGTATTTGGATTCGAAACTCATTGAAGCTGAGCAATGACCTGCGAAACACCATAGGCATCGCCATAGTGGTTTTGCAGATTGACGAGATCCTGCCTTACCAGCGCCATGCTGGAATTTGCACGACTTTGGTAAATCGGGACAGCCCTTTCGGCTCCATAGCTACCCTGGTTACGCCGTGCCTCCAAAGCATAAGAGCGTGCCTCCATAGCGTGTCGACGAACGTCCAGTAACTCTTGGCTTGCGGACAATTGTGCGTCCTGAGAAGCCGTAGCAATGTAGCTATCGACCAAACTCAACTGATCAGAGATGTTACTGTTGACGGGAAAGTTGGGAGTTGTCGCTTGGCCCTGACTGACAGAACCAACTGTCTGACTAATGCTGGCCACAGTGCTCAAACCATTCTGAACACCGAAAGCATCCGGAACTTGCCCGTAGCCGAAATTCTGGACCGTGCCAGCAAGATTGCCGACTGTTCCAACAACCCCGGCCACTGACCCGAGATTGCGTGAGAACTCCGACGTGTTGACGCCTGCGCAACCAACCAGCATCAAAACAAGAATAGACAAGAAATACTTCATGCGAGAATCCCTTCGAAATAAGTGTTAGAAAGAACAACAGGTGCTTAGAACATCTAAGCAAAACCTTTTACAAAGATAACAAATTAATAAAAAAACAGGAAGGGTTTAAAACCACTTCCCGTAATCACGGGCGGCAGGATTTGAACCTGCGACCTCCTGCACCCTATGCAGGCGCTCTAACCAGACTGAGCTACGCCCCGTTCGAATCTACATTCTAGGTTATCATTTCAATATATTTTGTCAAAAGTTTTTCAAGTTCCTCGACTGATTTTGTTTGCATCAGTTTTATCCTCAATTCTTTAGCCCCATCCCAACCCGAGACATAGGCTTTGAAATGTTTTTTCATAATGGCAAAGTTTTTCTCTGGTAGAAGCTCTTCAAAAAGCTTGGCGTGTTCTAGTAATACAGACAGAATATCTTTCGGTGACAAATCTTCTTTCTTTATCTTTTCATTAAAAAACCAAGGATTACCAAATATTCCACGGCCAATCATCACCCCGTCGCAACCAGTTTCTTCAGCCCTCTGTTGTGCTTCTTCTAGAGAAACAACGTCTCCGTTCCCAAAGATTAAAGTCTGACTGTTCATCTGATCTCGAATCTCAACAGCTCTTTTTATAGTCTCCCACCTAGCTGGTACCTTAGACATCTCCTTACGAGTTCTGGCGTGTAGAGTCACAACCGCTGGTTCTGCTTCCAGAATTGCCGGTAACCAAGTTTCAATCTCATTTTTATGATACCCAATTCGAGTTTTTACCGAAACCGGAATATCTACATTTTTGGCAGCTAAAATTAGTTCCTTAGCAAGCTCTGGATGTTTAATCAAAGCTGAGCCAGAAACTTGCTTTTCAATACTCCTGTCAGGGCAACCCATGTTTATATCAAAACCATCAAAACCAAGCTTCTGGCAAAGTTTGGCAGCTTTCTGCATTCGCTCCGGTGATGAGGTAAACATTTGAGCAACTATTGGTCTTTCGGCTTCAGTGTACTTTAAATCTCTAATTAAATGATTATAGGCCTCTTCTCCTCCTAAAAACATCCCATCTGCTGAAACAAACTCTGTCCAAAGAACATTGGGCTTTCCATATTTAGCAATAATTCTCCGAAAGGCCGGATCAGTAACATCAGCCATAGGAGCTAGAACCATAATTGGTTTTTTTAGGGTTTGCCAGAAAGACATACCAAAAGGTTAGCATATAAAAAGTGGGCCCTTCAAGCTTGAAGGGCCCGTGTATGCAGCGACCTTGTGCGTTATTCGAGATTTTCTTCAACGTTGTCAAGAACTTAAATCAGACCCCCTCAAAACCATCGAATCCCCCTTCTTGATCTTCCCTTCCAACATCATTCGAGCAACTGCACTTTCAACTCGATCCTGCAAAACACGATTAAGCTCTCGGGCTCCAAACTTCGAACTAACTCCTTCCCCAACTACTGTTTCCAAAGCTTCCGGTGAAAGTTTAACCTCAACCCCCTTGGCCCTGAGCCTTTCCGAAAGTTTTCGCATCATGATCTCGGCAATCTTAAGAATATGCTCTCGAGCCAGTGGATGAAAGACCACTACGCTGTCGAAACGGTTAACTAATTCTGGTTTAAAAATTTTTTTCTCAACGATAGCATCCACAATCTCCTTCTCGTATTTAGAAACATCTTTGCCCTCTTTGGCATACTGCCAAATCAAGTCACTACCAGCATTTGAAGTTGCCACAATTAGTATATTCCGGGCATTAACCTTATCTCCACGCATATCAGAGAAAATTCCTTCATCTAGAATCTGGAGGAAGAGGTCGTGAACATCACCAGACGCTTTTTCAAACTCATCCAGGAGTAGAACTCCGTATGGATCTTCTCGGAGCATAGCGGGCAGTGCTCCAACCTGACCAGTTTCAAATGAGCCAATCAGACGCTCCAGAGCATCAGGACCACTAAACTCTGACATATCCAGACGCTTAATATTCTTTTCACTACCAAAGAAATTGGCGGCTAGAGCCTTAGCTGTTTCTGTCTTTCCGACTCCAGTTGGTCCTAGAAACAGGAAGGTACCCATTGGTCGGTTCGGATTTGAGATACCTGAACGCACTCGACGCAGAGTATCGGCAATAGAGAGAATGGCATCATTCTGACCGATGATTCTTTGATGTAGGATTTTCTCAAGATTTATTAATTTTTCCTTTTCAACCTGATTAGCTTCTTGCATTGGAATACCAGTTTTTTGCTCAAACAGTTCCAGAACATCTTTTTCAGTAATAACCCTCTTACCTAACTCATTAATTCTTCCAGCTAGATCTACCAAAGTGTCGGTAACCTCATCAATCGGCGAGTTTCGAACAAAATATCTTTCGATACCCATAACAATGGCATTAATGGCCTTGTATTCAAAAAAGACTCCTTGATTCTTTTCAATGAAAGAAATGTAGTTTTCGGTAATAGCCCTAATGATTTCCTTCTCTTTGTCCTCTACCAATAATTCCTCAAATTTTTCCCGAATAATCTCATTGGGCTCCAGAACTTTTTGGTATGTACGCAACTCTGAAAAAGCAACTACCTGCACATCCGCTGAGGCTAGATATGGTTCGAGCATAGGAACAATTCCCACACCTAAAGATTGGGCACTTAGAATAAAGGCCGGCAGGTCTTCAATAACGAGAATAATGTTCCCCGCATGGATGACCTCTTTTAAGATTTTAAGAAACATTTGCTCAAAGGTTGCTTTGTCCCGAGCCACCGAGATCAATTCTTCGGTATCAAGCACAAACAAATCTTTATGCTCAATTTGTGGATGGACATTACCACGTTCGATTTTCTTTTGGAGCAAACTGATCATATGTAGATTTTCTCGAGAGCCCACCACCAAAGCATTGGCCTCTTTTGACCTGATTAAGATTTCCTCAATCTGGTCAAGCTCTTCTTCAAAGTAATCGAAGAGAATATCTGATTGGTCGCCCTCAACCTTTAAAGAAAATTGTTCTAGAAGATAGGCTCGACCATAAGCAAAAGCGACCCCGATACTAGGCACCCGAAGCAGAGCATCTCGAGTCCACCAGCGACTTTTAGCTAACTTAATATAAAAATCACGTTCCAACCATTGGCAAAGGTTGAGGACTTGCTCTTCCGAGATGGCATGAGCAAAGAGGAACTCCCTGAAAGTAGTATCTTGTTCAATGATTGAACCGATGTATAGAGACAGGTCTACAAAATTAGATTCTTTAACAAAAACATCCTCACCTCGATACTTAACCCGAACTGAGGAAATGAATTCTCGAGCATCCAGTGCAAAACGTTTTAAAATCTCTTTACCCAAATTAGAACTCAAGAATGATCCAGTGATATCCCTAGAAAAACCCGTGTAGAGAGTTTTGGCCACTAAGGGCGTCAAACCAACCAAATGTGGATCTTTCGTTTGGAGAGAATTGTAAAACATCTCCCAAGCAACAAATGGTGCCCACATTGAAAAGATCACTAGAAGAGCTCCTAGGGCAGTTTCTTGTTCTGGATAGACAAAAAGAAGGTAGTAGCAAATTAAAATAAACAGAATAGCTGAGATTGTCTTTAACAAAGCTCTCCGAAACTTGAATCCTAAAACTCTATCCGTCCAAATAGCTGGTTTATAGTATCGGGCCTTCTTTTTTAAGTCTCTTATATTCATATCAAGAGAGTTAACCCATAAACAAGGGTTATTAAAACAACCAGCGGTAATGCTAACCAAATAACATATAGAATCAGTCCAGAAATGACAACCAGGATAATGGCTACTAAACTAGTCAAGATGACAACGGTTCTAACCAGCACGCCGACAATCCGCATCAGCGTATTGATAACGAAAGTTGAGAGTAAGTTTTCAAGATCTAGACCCCCTCGATATTTTTCTCCCAAACGGCCGAACTTTGAAAAGTATGTTTTTAAAAGAAGCCGGATTGAAAAAAAGTTAAAAACAAAAGCAATAAAATTACCCCAAAGACTCCAAGCTGTTTTCAGAGCCTTGCCGTAGTGCCAAATAGCGTAAGAGACTAAAGACATATGTAAACATTATACATCACCTAGACGATGTTTATAAAAAACCTTATTAGAAATACGAGTATCAATATACTCTAGATTCCCAATATCAACATCTCCTTGTTCAATAGTTAAACTCAGATTTTCATAAACATTCTGTAAACCATTTTTTTCATTAAAGATAACGTAACCTCCACCCGCTAAAACTAACCGATACTCATTTAAATCCACATATTGAAGTGCAATCGGTTTGAGATCTATCATTTTTGGATTAGCTTCAATAGCCCGAATAAAAGCATTTATTTTTTTAAAGAGTTCACTTTCCAGATATTGTTTACCAACCGGATCACCTTCTATATTTCCTGAATAGGTAAAAACAATTCCTTCAGAATAAGTCGGTGCTGGTGCGAAAACATAACCATCTTTATCAATAAAGGAGCAATCTTGCTCTCGACACCAAACACCATATTCTTGACGTTCGGTAATAAATATCTTTAGGATTTGGTCATGAAAAATATCCAGTTCAAAAGAGATCTCCTGAATCCGTGGATATTTACTTAAAACACTCTTTTTGATTTCCCACTTTGGGTATAACAAAATGTTTTGTTTTGAAATTAGACCAAAATAGGAATCCGTCAGGATCTTCTCGGTAGATTCTTTGATTTCTTGGTTAACAAAGGGTTGGCCACCTTCCACAATAATCTGTTGGATTTTAAAAGAGTTGGTATTAAATCCATAAACCAGTAAAGCTAAAAGACCAACTAAAAATAGAATAAACAACAGTATTTTAAAGAAAAATACTCTTCTCCTAACTTTCCGTAATTTAACAGAACGGATAGCCTGGTGAGACATATTTTATTTTTTAGATTCGATTTTTTCTTTGCCAAAATATGGAACCAAAACTTTCGGAATCGTAATTGAACCATCAGCGTTCTGGAAGTTCTCCAGAAGTGAGACTAGAATTCGAGGAGTTGGGATAGCCGTTGCATTCATTGAATGCACCGGGGTTGTTCTGCCTTCCGCATTCTTATACTTAATATTAAATCGTCTAGTTTGATAATCATGGAAATATGAAGCACTACCAATCTCACGATATTTATTTTCCTTTGGTACCCATAATTCTGTATCGTATTGTTTAACTTTGCTGGCTCCGAGATCGCCGGTACAAATTAAGAGTCTTCGATATGGAATACCGAGAGTTTCGATAAACTCCTCCATATTGGCATTAATTTCTTCAAAATATTTAACAGATTCATCATGGCTAGCCTCACACAGAATTAGTTGCTCCCATTTATAAAATTCATGAACTCGAATTAAACCTTTAACATCCTTGCTATAGCTTCCGGCCTCTCTTCTAAAGCACGGTGAGAAAGCTAGGTATCTTTTAGGTAATTCTTCTTTAGCCAGAATTTCTCCACTATAATATGCCATCATCGGGACCTCGGCTGTGCCTGAGAGATATTCATCATCTTGGGTATGGAATAGATCTTCGGCCTCATTTGGTAAGTGGCCGGTACCGTAGAAAAATTCTTTATGTAGAACCGCTGGAGCCATGAAAGGTGTAAAATCTTTCTTGGTATAAAAATCCCGAGCATAGTTCCAAATCGCCATTGAAAGTAGGACACCATCACCTTTTAGGAAATATCCTCGGAAACCATGGACCTTGGTTCCCCGCTCAAAATCAACCATTTCGAGATTTTGCATCAATTCGATATGGTCTTTAGGTTCGAAATCAAAATTAGGTTTTTCTCCCCAAGTTTTCTCTTCCACATTTTCTTCCTCACCCGCTCCTGCTGGCACAGAAACATCTGGAATATTAGGAACCTTAAGCATCTCCTTATGCCACTCGGTCATGATCGTCTTTAGCTTTTCCTCTTTTTTCTGCAGAGACTCTTTCAATAATTTCATTTCACTAATCAAACTGTTTTTTTCTTTTTGGCCAGCTTGAACAACCTTTTGGTTGGTTTCATTTTGTTTGGCTCGTTCAGCCTCAACTTCTTGGAGAACTACTCGCCTCTCGTCATCTAGTTTTAAAAGAGAATCCGCATCAAAGTCTAGCTTCTTTTTACGAGCTGCATCCTGAATGATCCCTTTGTTTTCTCGAATAAAATTAATGTCTAACATGGGTCTATCTTACCAGAAGTGATACAATTCTGAAATATGTCCTCAAATGAGATACCCACCTTGTTAAAAGAGATACCTGATGCCCCACACAAGATTTATATTAAAGGAAAACTCCCGCATGCTCGAGCTAAACTAATCTGTGTCATTGGTTCTCGTCGGTACACGAGCTATGGCAAGGAAGTTTGCCAAAAACTAGTCTCTGCTTTAGCTCCGTACAATGTTTCGATTGTCTCGGGACTAGCTCTAGGTATAGATTCTGTTGCCCACAAGACCGCTCTGAAACATAAAATCCACACAATAGCGGTGCCTGGCTCCGGCTTAAACAGAGAGGTTATCTATCCCCGCTCTCACCTCGGACTAGCTGAACAGATTGTCGAGGCCGGTGGAGCTTTAATCTCTGAGTTTGAACCAAATTTCCGAGCTACTCCTTGGAGTTTTCCACAACGCAATCGGATCATGGCCGGTTTATCCCATTTGGTTCTTGTGATTGAAGCTGAAAAGAAATCTGGGACCTTAATAACCGCCCGTCTAGCTTTGGAATACGGCCGAGAGGTAGCTGCCGTACCGGGTTCTGTCTTTTCCACAAACTCTGAAGGCTCGCATTATCTGATTAGAAACGGAGCTACTCCAATAACTTGCCCGGAGGACTTGATTGAAACATTAGATCTTGAAGAACATAATCAAGAGTTGCTACCTTTCCCAGACCTTTCAAAAAACGAGCGGAGAGTTTTAAAACTACTCCAACAAAAGCCTCTGGCTAAATCTGAAATCATGAATCAAGCTGGCTTGTCTATTACCGAATGTGCTAGTGTTCTTAGTAAACTAGAACTTCGAGAATTAATCCAAGAGAAGCTCGGAAAAGTTTATTTAAATTTGCAAAAATAAAAGTAATAGTGTACTAATAGCTCCAATGGCCAAAAAATTATTAATCGTCGAATCACCCGCCAAAGCCAAAACTATTTCTAAATATGTTGGCACCGATTTTGTTGTCAAAGCTTCAATTGGGCATATCCGCGATCTACCGAAGAGTAATAAGAATGCCGTAGATATTGAAGCTGGTTTTATACCTAAATATGTTATTAGCCCAGGCAAGGAAAAAGTGGTTAAAGACTTAACAGCTTTAGCTAAGAAATCAGAAATGGTACTCCTAGCAACCGACCCCGACCGAGAAGGTGAGGCTATCGCTTGGCACTTGGCTGAACTCTTGCCTAAAGGTACCAAAATTAAACGTGTTACCTATCACGAGATTACCAAAGAAGCGGTTGCCGAAGCCTTGGCACATCCCCGAGATATTGATACTAATTTGCGTAAAGCCCAAGAAGCTCGGCGAGTTTTAGACAGGTTATTCGGCTACGACCTCTCTGGTCTAATCTGGAAAAAAGTCCGCTATGGCCTTTCAGCCGGCCGAGTTCAATCTCCAGCCCTGCGTATTCTAATGGAACGCGAGCGAGAAATCAGAGCTTTCAAACCAGAAACATTTTGGGTTATTATCGCTGATGTCGAGGCCGGAAATCTAGTCTTCCAAGTTGTTTGTGCCAAGGAGCCAACAGATCGAGAACTGGTTGATTTCATTCTAACTGAAGGTCAGAAAGAAAAATGGGTTGTTGCTGAAATCAAAGAGGCTAAAGCTAAAAAAACTCCACGTCCCCCATTCATTACTTCAACTCTTCAGCAAGCAGCTAGTACTCGCCTGGGATTCTCACCTTCTCGAACCATGGGCACCGCCCAGAAGCTATACGAATCTGGACACATTACCTATATGCGAACCGATTCCCTATCAATCTCGACAGGAGCCTTAGCTGCTTGTGAGAGTCAGGTCAAAAAACTTTTTGGTGATTCTTATTATCAAAAACGTTTCTTTAAATCAAAGAGTAAGAATGCTCAGGAGGCTCATGAGGCCATCAGACCAACCAATCTTTCTAAGCTAGAGGCTGGAGCTAGTTCTGATCAAAAACGTTTATATAAACTAATCTGGCAAAGAACCATGGCCAGCCAAATGGCTGACGCAGCTATTTTGAAGAGTAAGGTTTTAGTTAAGGTTGGTAACAATCCCGAAATGCCCGCTTTTGCGGTTAACGGTAGCCGAGTCGTCTTCGATGGTTGGTTAAAGGTAGATCCAGCTTCTAGAGGCGATGACATTGAAATTCCTAAAGTTAACCAAGGCGATATTCTAAATCTAAAAGAAATTCGTGACGAAGAAAAACAAACTCAACCACTTTCTCGCTATTCAGAAGCAGGACTTATTAAAGAACTTGAAAAAAGAGGTATCGGTCGACCTTCTACCTACGCTTCTATTATTAAAACCTTGGAGGATCGAGGTTACGTCAACAAAGAAGGTCGCTCTCTCTTTCCAACTGACACCGGTGATGTTGTTAGTTCTTTCTTGGAAAAACATTTTGATAATTACATCAGTGATTCATTTACTTCTGAAATGGAAGATAGCTTAGATGAGATTGCTGAGGGGAAAAAAGATTACACCAAAACTCTAAAAGAGTTTTACACTCCGTTTAACAAAGATATCGAGGCTAAGGAAGACATTGTGAAGTTAACTAACTTGGGAGAAGCTGATGCTAAATACAAATGTCCGAAATGTGCTGCCTCGATGGTTATCAAACTTGGAAGAGGTGGTAAATTCCTTTCCTGTTCAACCTATCCAAAGTGTGATGGAGCCCTAACTCTTGAAGGACAGGAAATTCAGGGAGACAAACCGATCGGCACCGACCCGGAAACTGGCAAAAATATCTACGTCAAAGTTGGACGCTTTGGTCCATATGTACAACTCGGTGAAAAAGATAAAAAGAATAAACCAAAAATGTCTTCCATCCCTAAAGGAAAGAATCTAGAAGAAGTAACAATTGAAGATGCTCTTACATACCTTTCCCTACCTCGAGATCTTGGAGAATCAATTACAGTTAGTGTTGGACGCTTTGGTCCATATGTAGCACGCGATGGAGAATTCCGCTCAATTAAGACACCTGATGATGTCTATACTATTACCAAAGAACGAGCTTTGGAATTACTCTCCGAGGAAAAGCCCCTGCCCAAAGGTGTCGAGAAAGTTCGAGTAATCGGCAAACATCCAAAAACTAACAGAGAGATTGTTTTGTATAAGAGTAAAAATGGAGCCTTCTTGAAAAAGGGTCTCCGACGTCTCTATATGAGTGAAGAAGAAGGAAGTGGTTTAGACCTGACTAAAGCCCTAGAACTGCTAAAAGCTTAACGGAAATCCTTATATGGTTGTATAGGGGATCATAGCCGACCGGGCTCAATCCTATCGGTTTTTTATTGTATAATCATCTAAGAGAATAAAAACATTAACTCGAAGGGGTCTTTTAATGAATGAGGTCAAAGAAAAAAGCTACTCCGAAATCTTCGGGATTTCATGTACCCTGCTCTTTTTTGTAGTAATGTTAATCACCATACTGATGGTTTTGCTCCCCTGATCACAGACCAACGATATTCTTTTCTCGTTGGTCTTTATTTATAAAGAAAAATTCTTAATTGAATACAAATCTTCGTCAGTATTAGAGAGTTTGTCCTCGGGCATTTCCTCAGACAAACCGCTTTCTTCTTCTACAGAAACGGTTATCTGTTTTTTAGATTTAATCAAATCTAAAAGCTGTCTAACTTCTTGATTGGTTAGAAAATCGATGGTGATAACTCCCCCGTTTTCGAATCGTTCAATGTTTACCCTGGTACCCAATGACTCAGCCAGGTCGGCTTGAAACTCCTGAAGCTCCGGATCCTCGATATATTTCTTGTTTCGAACCTTATCCTGGGCAATTCTTCTGGACATCTTTTCAGCCTCTCGAACGTTTAACCTCTTTAACATAATCTCCGTGAGAAGAACTTTTTGTTCTTCCGGTCGATCATTAAGCATCCCGAGAGGTCTAGTGTGTCCTTCGGAAATCTTTCGCTCAGATAGAGCTTGTTGAATTTCATCTGGTAGATCGAGAATTCGAATAGTATTGGTGACAAAAGACCGGCTCTTGCCAACCTTTTTGCCAACTTGCCCGTGGCTCAAACCAAAATCATCAACCAGTTTTTTGAAGGCTTTGGCGCGATCAATAGCAGAAAGGTCTTCGCGTTGAACATTTTCGATAATAGCTAGTTCGAGCTTCATCAAATCATCCTCCTCGCCATCTTTAATCAAAACAGGTACTTCTCGAAGACCGGCTAATTTTGCAGCTCGCAGACGTCGCTCCCCAGCAATTAGTTCGTATTCTACGCCAATACCCCCGTCTTCCTTTTGGACTTCTTTACGAGTTACCACCAAAGCCTGCAGAACCCCATATTGCCTAATTGAATCGGCTAGACTTTGAAGCTCCATGGCATCAAAGTCTCTTCTTGGTTGAAATGGGTTTGGGCTAATCTTATCTACTTCAATCCAGAAAATGGAATCATTGTAAAACTGTGACATGTTGTCATTTTAACATGAGATCGGGAGTTTTATAATCCCTAAATTTCTGTTAATATCCTTCTAGAAGCCGGAGTGGTGGAATTGGTATACACGCACGACTCAAAATCGTGTGGCGAAAGCCTTGAGAGTTCAAGTCTCTCCTCCGGCACCACGTAGTATTATCGAACACAAGTATACCCTCCAGAAACCCCATTTTTGGAAAAAACAATCTGCCATAGTTGCATATCTCTTGCCCTAAAAGCACCGGCAGACGAAAGCAGATAATATTTCCACATTCGATAGAACCTTTGATCGTAATTTTCTTTTATCTTAGACCAATTTTTTTCAAAATTCCGATACCAAGCCATTAAGGTTAAGTCGTAATCTTGGCCGAAGTTGTGCCAATCTTCCATGACCAAGACCCCTTCGGTTGCTCGAGTTAGTCTCTTCATGGACGGCAACATCCCGCCCGGAAAGATGTACTTATTCATCCAAGCATCAGGAGCTATTTTAGATTCGTTTCCGCCAATCGTGTGCAACAAAAATAGACCCTTCTTATCCAACAATGACTCAACTTTCCGCATAAATCCGGAATAGTTTTTCATGCCCACGTGTTCAATCATGCCACAGACCAAAATCTTATCGAACTTCCCTTGCAGATCTCGATAGTCTTTTTTTAGAATCTCAACCGGCAAATCCTGACAGAATTTTTTGGCATATTTATATTGTTCTTCCGAAATAGTTACACCGGTAATATGACAACCAAAATTCTTGGCTGCGTAATTGGCGAAGCCACCCCAACCACAACCAATATCCAGAACTCGATCCCCGGGTTTAAGTTGTAACTTCCGACATATTAAATCCAGTTTTTGTTCCTGGGCAAGATTTAAGTCATTGATATCTTTAAAATAACCACAGGTATATTGATTGTATGGATCCAAAAAAGATTCATACAACTGATAACTTAGATCATAGTGCTCTTTAGCAACCTTTTGCGATCGTAGTTTTGATTGTAGATTTAAAAAAACAACCTTTAGATACATCAGGCTGTCAGTAAAGTTAAAGGTTATGTCCTTATCTAAATGAGCTCGGAGAACTTTCGCAAAGAAATTATCTAGGCTCTCCGCATCCCACCAACCATCTAAATAGGCTTCGCCTAGTCCTAGAGACCCGTCTTTTAGGACTCGAGCATACAACCCTTCATTATGGACCTGAATATCGCAAGGTCTGTCACCATTAATCTCGACCCCGGCCTTTTTAAGTAATTTTTGAGCTATTTCCTTTTCTCTCATCTTCTCTTGCTTATTACCCCTATAAATATATGCTAAGAACTGTATTCTAGCATGAAAAACAGACCAAAAATAATTGTAATTGTTGGGCAAACTGCCACGGGCAAAAGTGACTTGGCTGTTCAAATTGCCAAGAAAATCAATGGTGAAGTGATTTCGGCTGATTCTAGACAAGTGTACAGAGGTCTAAATATTGGATCCGGCAAGATAACTAAAAAGGAAATGGCTGGTGTCCCTCACCATCTTTTAGATGTGGCTAATCCCAAGAGAATATTTAGTGTTTTTGAATACAAACAAAAAGCTGAAAAGGTTTTAGAAAGGATATGGGCCAAAGGAAAAACTCCAATCTTAGTCGGTGGTACTGGTCAATACATCGAAGCCGTGATTGATAACGTAACTTTCCCAGAAGTACCACCAAATAAAAAACTTCGACTAAAATTAGAAAATATTTCTATTTCTAAACTACAGAACAAATTAAAAAAACTTGATCCAAGAAGATTTAAAGAAATAGACCAAAACAATCCAGTTAGATTAATCCGAGCAATCGAAATAGCTATTCATTTAGGGAAAGTTCCAAAAGTTAAAAAATCTAAAAGAGATTTTGATCTTCTAATTCTTGGTCTCAAGACCGATAAAGAAACCTTACATAAAAGAATCCATTTGCGTCTCCTTGGGAGAATTCGAAAAGGAATGGTGGCGGAAGTAAGAAAACTACATAGGCAAGGTCTCTCTTGGAAAAGAATGGAATCTTTAGGTTTAGAATACCGATATCTGGGCTGGTATCTACAGGGAAAATTAAATAAACAAGAAATGCTCGGGCAACTAGAGAAAGAAATCGTGAAGTATGCTAAAAGACAGCATACTTGGTTTAAAAGAAACAAAGTGATCAAGTGGTTTGACCTAAAAAATCAGGAATCCTGTCTGAAACTGGTCCAAGATTTCGTGATTGACTAAGTATTATAGATCCGTAAGATTGAACAAGGTAATAGATCTTTGAAAGGATCAAGGGATGAAACACGTATTGAGAGCCCAGGATTTTGATGTCTCCGTCTTAATGAGGCTGTTTGAAAGAACACAAGAATTGATCGAATTACCCACATTGAACATACCGAGAGATATTTCCGGCCAGTTTAAAGGCCTGACCATGGCCCTACTGTTCTATGAACCCTCAACCAGAACTCGTTTCTCTTTTTCATTTGCCGCTCTTCGTTTAGGTATGAGCATTGTGGCTACCGAAAATGCCGCCGAGTTTTCTTCCGCCTCCAAAGGAGAGACCTTGGAAGACACGGTTCGTGTCATTTCGGAGTATGGACCGGACGTCATCGTCATTCGCCATAAAGAAGCCGGCTCAGCCGAAAGAGCGGCTAAGGTAGCCGACCCATACGGAGTTTCGATCATCAATGCCGGTGATGGAGCTGGCCAACACCCAACTCAGGCCCTACTCGACATCTTCACCATCCATCGACTACTCGGAAGGACTGCTAACTTACGAGTCACAATCGGTGGAGACTTGCTGATGGGTCGGACGGCCAGATCTTTAGCCTACATGCTTGGCAAAGTTCCCGGGCAATGAAATCTGCTTTGTTTCTCCTCCGGAGCTTCGGATACGGCAAGACATCTTGGACCACCTGAAGGAACATGGTATCCCGTACACTCAAACAGATACCCTGAGCAACTCCCTACCCGGAGCCGATGTGGTGTACTGGACCAGAACTCAAACTGAACGCCATCAGGCAACAAGCAATCTGGTGATCAACACGGAAGCCTTAGAGCTAATGAAAAAAGACGCCATTCTCTTGCATCCCTTGCCCAGAATTGGTGAGATTGCTAAAGAAGTTGACGATAATCCGCACGCTAAGTATTTTGAACAAGCCGGTTTCGGGATGTATATCCGCATGGCTCTGCTCGAGATGCTTCTGAACGGAACACTCTGATCCAAAGACAAAAGCGTGAGGTAATGCACCTCACGCTTTTTTATATTCGGGTATAATAAATAGTGGAACTGTTTTTATAAAAGGAGCAGAAAG
>Ga0210057_1001658_pt1 | contig 33174 bp, 31 predicted proteins | sample CryGeyCG2114_010_2_FD_183968 | JGI IMG/M metagenome (GOLD analysis project Ga0210057, IMG submission 183968) | Groundwater microbial communities from aquifer - Crystal Geyser CG10_big_fil_rev_8/21/14_0.10 (SPAdes) (version 2) | ecosystem: Environmental > Aquatic > Deep subsurface > Groundwater ... | reverse complement strand
GAAAACTGCACTGGTGATCCGTTGGTAGATATTGTTTGTTTTTGCCTCAACCCAAATCATTTTCATTTTCTCATAAAACAGAGGGTTGAGGACGGTATCAGTCTTTACATGCAGCGCCTTGGAACTGGATATGTGAAATATTTTAACACCAGACACAAACGAAGCGGTGCTTTGTTCCAAGGAAAATTCAAATCTGTGCATGTAGAAACAAACCAGCAATTACTTCATTTAAGTGCTTATATAAATCTGAACAATAGAGTGCATAATCTAGCCAAATTTGGAAGTCCGACTTCCAAATTATGGATGTCGAGTTGGGATGAGTATGTGAGAGAAAAAAATGGAGTTTGCACGACTGATATAATTCTTGGACAATTTAAATCTGCTAAGAAATATGAGGATTTCGCCGTTGATTCTCTTTCCGCAATACGAAAAAGAAAAGACGCTATGGCTGAACTAGAGCTTAGAAATTAAGGGGATTGTAAAAAGTACACACCAAAAACACTTGGTTTGGAAGTCCAACTTCCAAAAAAACTACATTTCATATTTTAACTTTATTTGGACCTCGGAGATCCAAATTTGTGTCGTAATTGTTGTTATTGAGGAACTGTGGTGGTGGCCGTTGTTGTAGCGGTTCTTGTGGAGGTTTCTTCAACGGCAGACCCCTGCTCGGTGCTTGTTGCTACTGGCTGTGCAATACCCTCGTCCATTGTTTCCGTGCCGGTGTCTGACAACCCTTCGGGAGCACTTATTGCCTGCGTTTCTTCCTCAAAAATATCTGCGGTGCTCGATGCCATCTCGTGTTCAGACAAATCAAGCGGCGCGCCAAGCCCCACAACCACGCTTCGATGCGCAATGCTCGTATTTCCCGCCACATCACGCGCGGTATACACAATGTCATACACTGCATCAATGCTCGTATCAATCTCCGCGCCCTCCACATCCACAAACCGCTCGCCGTCCACGTCATCAAGTGCCGTGGCCCCAAGATCCGCGTACGACGTGCCGATATCAATAACTGCAGGATTATTTCCGAGAATCGTGATGACCGGCGGTGTGATATCGCCCGTGATTGAGTCCATTAACGGTGCGCCCGCAACACATTCGCCTGATTTAGAGACAAGTGCGCCGCCTTCAGCAACACGCACACAGTACGGCGCGCCATTCGGGTCAAAGAGCGTGATGCCTGTCGGCGCCTCTTGCGTACCCACCGTCAGCGCCGCATTCACATACACGGTATTGCTTGAAATACTTTCTGCAACTACGCTAACAAACCGCGCCAAACCTTGACTGATTGATACGCCAAACTCCGACAAGTGCGCCACAACATCCCCCGCCGTCGTGGTAATTGCTCCGTCTTTATACTCAAGCGCGGTCAGACGCTCTTCCACACTCGCGAATCGCTCGTCAATTGAAGCGACCAATTCCTGAATTGCCTTCACAATAAGTGAGGTGAGTCGCTCATACTTCACACCTTGAAGCTCTCCCGTTTCTCTGTCTGAACGGGCAAGAAGCGGATCCACCGCCGCAACCTCCTCCGCAATGAATCCGAGGTCATCCTCTCCGCCAAAATCTTCTATCCAATTAAAGCGCCGAGGTTTAAGCGCAAGTAATGTGTCCAAATTAAGGTCAAGGTCGCGGATATTTGTTTTATATTGTGCGAGCGACGTACAGTCCCCGTGCAGGGAGCCGCCGGAGCCGTCCCAACAGAGCGGATCTGTGCCCACGGCGCTGTTGCTGTTTACATAGAGTGTCCCTCCAACGGTGAGCGTACCTTCTGTGGGACTAGAATCAAATATTCCGACACCGCTTCCGTTAATGGTCACCGCTTCGGTGTTCCCGACACCACCTTTGTTAATATAGAGTGACAACGCCGTGTCTCCATTTGTCACATTAGTGTCAACAGCATCAATGTGTGCCGCACGATACGTCCCGCCATTCCATTCCGTGTAAAAATCTATTCCCGTACCAATACCGTTTGCAACCGTTCCCGTTGTTGTGTGTTCCAATCGCAATGGATACACAACGGCGTTTGTCGTAGCGTCATCAACACGGACATCAAGTCGGTTGGCAGGGGCCGCTGTCCCGATTCCCACATCCCCTCCCGATTCAACAAGGATAACATCCCCGCCTGTCTGAATCTCAAATTCCGCAGATGCAAATCCCGACCCACTGTTGTCAATCTTGAAGGCATCCGCGTCACTATTATCAATCCCCACGCCATACGAGCGGGTCGAGGTGAGCGTAAACGCGAGTGACGCGTCTCCGGTTGAATCTTGTTCAATACGAAGAGTTTCTCCGGTGTCGGTGTCATTCCTATATATATGGAGTAGTTCACTCGGCGCGGCCACCCCGATACCAACAAACCCTGATTCGAGAACGGAAAAGAGGTCCCCATTTCCATTGTCATCAGAACTTATCCAGAGCGCCGCGTCGCCAGAAGTACCGTCCGCGCTTACCTCAAGGTGAGTCCCGTCTGGTGTTGGGTCGTTTATTGAAACCCCATTACTATCCATAATAATTCCTTTGGAAGTCACGTCTCCTGTAAATGTTGAGTAGAGAGCAAGAGCGTCTGTTCCTGAACTACGAATAAGCGCATTACCACTCCCAGAATGATGAAACAGGAGCGCGGAAACCCCATCACCTTGTTCATCAAGTATGACATCCCCATCCCCGTGTATGTGCAGGTCAGCACTTGGGGTTGCTGAGGAACCAATCCCCACTTTCCCCGACGCATCAATCATGAATACCGTCGTCGTTGCTGAAGGAGTGGATGTTGCCACAACGAAAAGGGGTTGTGTCACGTCACTATCGGTAGGGCGCCCATGCACAGAGAGTTTCGCCCACGGCGATGTGGTGCCCACGCCCACATTACCATTGCGAAATGCAGAAACGCTGTCACCGATAACGAGCGTGGGATTGCCCCCTGTTCCGATTTGAAACTCCGGGTCACCGGCAAATGTCTGCGCGCTTCTGTCTTCAAAACGGATGTTTCTCTGATTGCTCAAACTCTTAAACACGAAGTCCACCAAATCTACACTCCCCGCTTGTTCAAACATCGCACCGTTTACACCAACTCTGTTTTGAATGTGAAGCCGTGTGGTACCAAAAGTGTCTCCCGTTTGTTGCAGTGTAAGTCCCGTATCACCCGAGATGACCGAATTGGCGGTAGTAAGCGCGATGTTGCCGGTCGTTGTCGCGCCCCCTGAAATAGAGAGACCCCCCGCCTGCGTTCCGTCACCGATGGTGGACGAGGCCGTGGAAAGAAATCCTGCTGAAAATGTGATGAGTCCCGCCGCCTCATCCGCAGTATCGGAACGCAAAAACTGACTCGCCTCAAGGGAATCGAGTGTCCCCGTCCAATCGCCCGTCGCATCCAGCGTAATCGCCTCACCAATACAGTTTATTCCCGTCCCTTCCACTTCAGAACAGTCAAAAGAGATATCTCCAGATGAGAGCGCAATGCCCGTGCCTCCCGTAAACAGTGAACGAACGTAGGTCGTGAAGTTTTCAAAGTACTCACCCATGAGCGAAATGCCGGTTGCGACGGTGACGCGCGGGAAGGTGGAGGTGGCGGAGGCGGAGGTGGCGGTGTAGTACTCCGAGACCGTCTCACCGACCACGGAAAGTTTTGCGTATGGCGATGTTGTTCCGATACCCACTCTTCCTGTGTTTTCTACAACAAAATGTGTCGTTGTCGCACTTGCAGTTGAAGACGCGATGGAAAAAAGTGTTGTGTTAATGCTCGTATCTGTGGGGTTTGCGTGTATGGAAAATTTCGCATACGGGGATGTTGTGCTGATGCCCATATTACCTGTCTCAGAAGATATGGTGAGTAATTCCGTTGTAGTGTTTACAAAAAGGCGGTAAGTACTATCGGAAATAAGATAGAAATCATTATTTTCACCACTACTCACTTCAAAAATTGGGTTATTTCCTGTCGCAAAAGTAATGTTCCCTTCGGCTGTGGGGCTTGTGACACTTCCTGATTGAATACTTGGTCGCAGATTGAAATCGGGGTCTGCTCGTATCTGTAAGATCCCCGCCTGATTTGGATAATCCCCTGCGATAATTAAATGCTGTACTGATGTGGTTCCCGTAACGCTCAGTGGATAAAATGGTGTTGTACTTCCCACCCCAAGCCGATTATTACTATCATCCCAAAACAGATTCGCTGAATCCTGCTTAAATGTAGACCCGTCCGAGAAGAAAATACCCCCCGCAACGGATGTCGTCGTTCCCGTACCGCCGTTTGCAATCGGCAATGTCCCCGACACATCGCTCCCGAGCGCCACACTCGCGCATGTCGCCACACCAAGCGCATCAAGCGCGCGCACAAACTGATTCGTACATGATGTGCCCGCGTATTCAGCAATCGCCCCGCCCGAACCGGTCACGACCAGCGCCGAGGTGATGTTTTCAAGAATTGTGTTCCCCGTCACCGTAAGGTTGGTTGACGTCGCGTTCGTCGTAGTGCCACTTGACGCAACATACGAGCCGGGGAATATCACATGGTTCGGCAAAGAGAGCGTCCATGTTCTGTCTGCCGACAAGTCCTGCGCTCCCGCGGAGCTGGTGATTTGATTTGCCGTTCCCGCGATGGTAAGTGCCCGCGTCGTTGGAGTGTATGTCGTTGTGTCCACCGAAAGCGTCCCATCGCCGTTGGCGGTGGTAACAAAACCGTTGTCAGTGAGGTTGCGAATTCTTGTTATCCACGCGTCAGGCGCAGTGAGAAGTGTCGTGCTCGCGTTCGAGAAATGCGACGTGGAAGATGCGTGGATTCCCGCGGTAAATTGCGTTGTCGTAGTCGTTGCAGAACCGGTAAGACCATAGCCGATGTCTTGTTCGTACGAGAAATCAAAACCATCCACTCCGGAGCCCACATCGTCTGTACCGTCACACAGCCCCGCCCCGCCCGTGATACTCGTACAGAAATCGCTCCACTGATTTCCCGTCACGCTATCAAACGTTAGAAGTCCGGTAATATCAAGATTGGTTGACGTGGCATTCGTCGTTGAGGCATTCGTCGCAAAAAGTGAGGTAATGGTCGAATACGCTTGAGAAACAAGCCCCCCCGCGAAGGTGGACGGTGTAGATGATGTTGCGGTAAAGTATTCCGACACCGTTTCCCCAACAACCGAAAGTTTTGCATACGGTGATGTGGTGCCAATGCCAAAGTTGCCGTCCGCGCTAAGGCGCGCGGATTCCAACGAATTGACGCCAAAAATAATTGGAGACGAGTTCGTGGTGTATATTGCGGCATTGGCCGGTTCTTGGAACACAAGCCGCGCAAGATCCGCGTTCGGCACAGAACCAAACACATTCCCCGCAATGCCGGACCCGACATACTGCAGGTACGCTGACTGGAAACTGGTCTCGTAGTCATCTGCCTGAACCTCAACGGTGGCATTTTCAAGATTTGTCGCCGTCCTGATATCAACGTTTGCCCCGCCATACACAAACAGCTTTGCTTCGTTTATCGTACTTGTGCCAACCGCTGTATTACCAGTGCTATCAATGGCAAAACGTGTGGTACTCGCGGTTACATCAAAAACATCAAGAAGTCCCGTGCTCAAGAAACCATTTCGGATTTGATATGGCCGACCACCACCATTTGTGTTATCGATGGTGATTCGTGGCGCTGCCCCGGAAATACTTAAATCTGTGTACGGCGACGTTGTTCCAATCCCCAACCGATTATTACTATCATCCCAAAACAGATTCGTTGAGTCCTGCTTAAATGTAGACCCGTCCGAGAAGAAAATACCCCCCGCAACGGATGTCGTCGTTCCCGTACCGCCGTTTGCAATACTAAGCGTACCGGCGATATCGGCAAGCGTTGTTGTCGCTACCCACGAAGGTATTCCGCTCACGAGTGCAAGCACTTGTCCGTCTGTGCCCGCCGTTGTTGTGGCGAGTGCTCCCGTGCCGTTCCCCAAAAGTACCGTGTTCGCTTGGACGTTTGTCCATCCGGTTCCACCATAGAGAACCCCGACTGAAGTGGTCGCGGACACCACGCCACCATTTGCCTGCAAGGGCCCATCGAGACCGGTGATAGTGAGCGCGTTGGTTGTCGCATTGCCGATAACCGCAAGATTGGTTGTGGTGGCATTGGTGCTCGTCGCATTCACGGTGGTGAGATTGGTAATGGTTGACGAGGCGTTGTAGACCGTGATGCCACTATTGAACACGGCAAGAGAATTGAAGATGGTGTCAGTGAACCGCGCAAGTCCGGACGCAAAGAAATTTGTCGTACTCGCATTGAGAGCGCGGAGTTCAGTGGTCGTCGCGTCAGTAAAACTTACGTTCACAAAGGTGCTCGTTGCCGTTGTGGATGTCGCGGTAAAGAACGACGCTGCAATATCGCCAAATACTTCGAGTGTTGCGGTGGTTGTGGTTGCAGATGCGCCAACAAGCACCTGGTTCGTCGTTGTCGCGAGGCGAACACCTGATGTGTTAAAGAATGTCCAATTGGCATCGCTTCCACTACCGCCCGAAACCGTCGTCCACGACAAACCCCCCGCGCCATTGGTAGTGAGCACTTGATTTGCAGAACCGTCCGCGGATGGGTAGAGATATTCAATGCCATTGAATGTGGTGGATGCGTTCACCACCAGCGTGTCAAAGGTCGCGTCTGTGCCAATAAGTGCTCCCGTCAATGTTCCTCCGGCGAGAGGAAGATAGTCCAGAGAAAGTCCCGATACCGTTCCGGAAAACGTAACATTGGTAAGCGTGACATTGTTGAGTTGGTCAATATTATTTGTGAGCGCGATCGGACTAAAATTTGAAACAGGTGGCACATACGGAGCGCCGTTGCTTGACGCGCCGATACGGTAGATTTCTGTTCGCAGTGAATTATTCAAACTGTCGATTGCCGATTGCAGTTGATCCTGTGTCACGCCCGCGGCTGATTGCAATGGCACCGACGACACCACGCGCTCAATAACTCGCTCCGGCTCATGGATTGTAATTTCCCGCGTGATGATAACCGGTGCCGGTGTTTCTTGTACTACGGTACCGGGCACGATTGGTTCTTCGACTACCACAATTGGTGAGGGTGTCGCGACGGGGCATGTCCGAGTACCAACAAAATACCGCACCGTGCAAAATACTCGGATCGCGGCAGAATCAATAAAATTATCCGCAACAAATCCTGCAGGTACGGCGGCAAGCTGTGTGTGAACGGAACGCAACGCGCGAAACCCCGCGTCACGCACAAATCCAATGGTGCCGCTCAAGAGCAAAAGAACGGCAAACACACCGACGGCCATTTTCGCAAAATAAAATGACGAGTGCGTTGTGATACTGTTCTTGCTGTCTTTTTTAGTAACGCCACTGTGGATTTTATCGGCCAATCCATCACTCTTTTGAATTTTTTTATTATTTTCAATAACAATGCGTGCGGATTGCGGAACATCTTTTTTCAAGAGGGGTAAGATTACCGTCTCTTCCGCCTCGTACGTAAATTGCGCGTAGTGCTTCTCTTGACCACTTTCTCTCATGCCTTCCTGTTCTTTTTCTTCAGACAGACGTGCCGTTCCAAAACTCGTTTGCTTGTCACTCTTCTCAGCAATATCCTTTCCTCCCTTTTGTGCATATGAAAAAACCTCCTCTTCACTCACATAGCGATCTTTACCGACAAGCGCTGTCGCTATCACACCTTTGCGACATAGTTGCCCGATATAGTCGGAGGTGTAGCCGGTGAGCACTGCGGCTTCTTTTGTGGATATATATGCCCTGCCCTCAACAATGATCGAGGAACGCTTTTCTTGGTATCCAAGTGCCGCGTCTTTTTCAACATAACGCACCCGCCCAACCATGCGGGATGGCAGTGTACCGGCACGCGCAAGGTCGCCGATATAGTCAGAGGTGTAGCCGGTGAGCACTGCGGCGTCTTTTGTTGAGATGTATATTTTTCCTCCGTAGGAAATCTCTTTCTTCATTGATAAAAGTATGATTTTGAACGGAGTGCCTGTATATGCCGAGATGTGGAAAAAACCCTTTTGTTTATTGGTATCTCGCCGACCCCGTCTATCAGAGGCATCCCTTGGATTATCGAGCGTTGACCCAGGAAACTCGCCTCCCATTATTGCCGTGAGGATATTTTTGAGATACCATGGGGCTATCATTCAGGAACATTCTGTTGGTAAGTATGGTCTCTCACTCAACTATTTCTTGAACCTCATTTGTTAAAAACAAACCGAAAGCGACGAGATTGGTAAAACTCTCCAAACCTTGATATTGTTATAAAGGTTTATGAAGGAACACATTACAATAAAAGAAGCGGCAAACATCCTTGGGGTATCTCCTCAAACACTTCGCAATTGGGAGAAGTACGGTCAGCTTGTGCCATACCGGAACCCTATCAACAACTACCGCGTATACCGCGCAGAACAGATACGAGCGTTCCTCGAAGACATGCATAATGAGCGTCTCAAGAAGGGGCGTTTTCGCATAAAAGTTGTCCACGTAAAGGACTAGATAGAAGACAGGGTCTCTTTGATGTCAAGGGCTACATCTCCTACAAAAAACCGCATGGCATGCCATGCGGTTTTTTGTAGAAAGGAGTAGAAAAAGATTTCAGAACCCAACGCCCGTGAAGATGGTAATAAGAACACCAATCACGGGAAGGATTAGTCGCCACAAAACGCCGATGAGAAGCAACACGATAATGAGTCCATACCGTTCAAAAAAGACGCGCACCTTGTTTTCATATGAGTATGGCAAAAATGCGAGAAGGACTTTTGAGCCATCAAGCGGCGGAATGGGAATGAGATTAAATACCGCAAGCACCACATTGATTCCCACAATCATTAAAAGAACCGAAAGTGCTACCGGCGAAAGTGCTCCACCACCCAGACGAATACCAATACCAAAAACCCCCGCGAGAAAAAGATTTGATACGGGCCCCGCAAGTGCGACCCACACATCACCATACTTCCCCTTCAGATTATATGGATTATACGGAACCGGCTTTGCCCAGCCAAAAATAATACCCCCAAGAAGAAACGTCGCGAGCGGAACGATAAACGAACCGAGAATGTCCAGATGCTTTATGGGATTTAATGTTAACCGCCCTGCAAGTTTTGCAGTCGGGTCACCCAGCGCGTACGCGGCATAGCCGTGCGCCGTCTCGTGTACAACCACTGATAGAATAAGCACGAGAACACCGAGAATAATATCTATGGTCATAAATACGAAGTACGAATATCGAAATCCGAAACAATTTTAAAATTTCAAAAAATAGTACCTAGGTTGACTTTATCAGAATCGCACTGAATATCTTCATTAGTTCCGTTGCTTCTACGACCAATAGGTCCCGCTCTTTAATATTACCGGTTCCCTCGACGTCAAGAAGCAGTAGCCAGTGTATACTTTCCTTTGCTTCTTTGCGAGAAATTTTTATCCTGTGCACAAAATCTTTTTTACTCAACGCCTCATTTGCCTCTATGTAATTCGCACCAATTGATCCAGAAGAACGAATAAGTTGTTTGCCATCTTCCCTATTTGCAATACTATTTGGGAGTTTTGGTACTAGATCTCTAACACGAAGAGCAAACAAACGAGTCCTTTCTTCAAGATCATACTTTTTCTCTTTTTGACCCCCTTTATTTTCCATTTGTTTCGTATTTAGTATTTTGAGATTCGTGCTTATGTGTGATTTGCCTTACACACATCCGTATGATAGCATAGTGACGCAATGGCAAAACAGTGTGCAATAACAGGAAAGAGTTCCAAGGTTGCCGGGGGCTACAGCAACCGTGTTCGTGCTACCAAATTTACCCCCACAGGCAAAGTACGCCGCAAGGCAAATCTCCACACAAAAAAGATTTTCGTACCAGAACTTGGCAAGAGCGTTTCAGTCACCCTTTCAACAAAAGGTCTGAAAACCGTGCAGAAAAAGGGCGCGTACCGAGCGCTCAAGGATGCCGGTGTTATATAAAAGCCAGTGGGGTCTACATACGCCGAGATTGGCATACGTGCCAATTTTTTATTTTATGCGAGTTAATTCTTTTCCGTCAGATTGAAACACGATTATTCCTTCTTCACAGGTAGAGAGAATTTCGCTTCCCGTGGCGCGTAGCACCTCAAGAGCTTCATGGTGCGGGTGTCCATACCTGTTGTCGCATCCTGCGGAAACAATACCTATTGTCGGAGACACGCTCTCAACAAACAACGGCAAGCTTGATGTCTTGGACCCATGATGCCCCACCTTCAGAATATCGCTCTCCAAGTATTCTCCTTCGAGTCCGACAAGATACGCCTCTATGGCGCGTGGCGAATCACCCGTCAAAAGCACTTCTGTGTCGCCGTACACAAGTTGGGCAACGATGGATGCGGTGTTTGATTCTGCCCCCGCCATATCACGGTCGGGGAACAAAATGCGCAGATATGCGCCTCCTCCCAAATTGACCACCTGCCCGCGCCGGGCAACCGTATACACTAACCCCTCCTCTCCCTCTTTGTGCTCGGTGTATGCGGCAAAGAGTGCAGTGTCACTCGTAATACCAGGATCAAAAAGTGCGGAAACCACAAAGCGTTCAAACACATCCGGCAATCCTCCAATGTGGTCAGCGTCAGGGTGTGTTGCAACCACAACATCAATGCTTCTATCCCCCGCCGGCATTACGTCAGCGAGTCCGGTGAGCACTGCCTTGCCAGGGCCGCCATCAATGAGCACTTGATTGCCTGACGGACTTTCAATAAAAATCGCATCGCCTTGACCGATGTCTAAAAACGCCACCACCAACACGCCGTGGGATGCAAATGCAAGCGACGCACTCCAGAGAGTGCATACCGCCATAACACCGAGAATACCAAGACGCCATCGCATATATATATTGTATCCCACCCACAACAAAACACCTCGCGAGATTACCGCGAGGTGTTTTGTTATGCGTGTTATTACTTCACGCCGTCGTAGAATGCGAAGCGAATTGACTTGTCTTCACTGTCACGAACCACGTGTGACGCCTTGGTGTCGGCAGCCCAAGACGGAGTACGCGAAACCGCGTGTGGAGAGTAGAAGTGTGTGACTGTTTCGGGAATCGGGCGGAGAACACCGCTTGCGTGATATACCGCATCGGCAACCGCGAGTGCGCTGTCCCACCCCGGTCCGCTCTCCCCGTATGTGCGAGCAATGTTTGTATAATATTGCTTGTCAGACGGATTGAGACCCGAAAACTGGTTTCTCTGCAACACCACTTCCCGATACGTGCCGGGATATTTCTCTGACTCCATGCGGTTTCTAATTACCCACGCAATCAAGACCTGCTCTTCCTTGAGTTTGGTCTCGGAGTAGAGTGCGCGCGCAAGCCACAGTACCTCCTGTCGCTCACGTGCTTCAGTGGCCTCATCGATAGCACGAGTTGCCATCGAGTCGGCGCGAACCGCGATCGTACCCCCAAATGCCATAAAGACAATGGCGAGCGCGGCGACGGCGGTCCGCACGGTATCCGGAATGTCATCCGAAAGTCCGCTCACATACTCTCGTACAATATTTTTTATATTCTTCATAGTAGAACGATAAAAGACCCCTGAAGAGGTCTTGTACCGTAGGTACAGTATATCACGGCCGTTTTCCGGTGTCAAGTCCAGACAATATCCTCCACCCCTCGTCAAGATGTTTTGATTGCACCGCTCAACAGAGCCATTATTCGCCTTTCTCGGGCATGGGCGCGCCCTGTGTGCACGAAGGAAATCCGTGGTGCTGTTTTCCACCGAAAAGCTTTGTGTCAGTGCGTTATACTAACACCCATATCCGATAAATCTTCAATATTTGTTTTATGTACGAGCCACAAAAATTTACCCTCCCTACCCTCGATGGTATTTCTGAAAAAACCCTCACCGAACACCTCAAACTCTACGCTGGGTACGTGAAGCAACTAAATCACATCCTCACTCGTATTGAAGAGCTTGCCAAGGACTCGGAAGCAAATGCTTACGAGCTCGGCGAATTACAGAGACGACTTAGTTTTGAATGGAATGGTATGAAAAATCATGAAGTGTATTTTGGCGGACTTATTGGTGGCCCAACACCACTTGAAGAAAATACATTGCTCGCGAAGTCCATCACGGAACGTTGGGGTTCCTTGGATTTATTTCTCGCACGTTTCAGGGCAATCGGGCTCACCCGTGGTATTGGATGGGCGCTCCTTGCTTATGACACCCCAACAGATTCCCTGCAAACATTCTGGGTGGACGAACAACACCTTGGCATCCCATCCGGTGTCACCATTTTACTCGCGCTCGATATGTGGGAACATTCCTACCTTATGGACTATACCCCGGGAGAAAAAGGAAAATACATCGATGCGTACCTGAAAGCACTCAATTGGGGTGTTGTACACACACGATATGAGCATGCTCGTACGCATCGGGTACACTAAAGATACTATTCGTTAATACATTCGCTTATGCCACTTGGACTTTTGGGGTTAATACTCATTGTTATTGGTTGGGGTATGCAGTTTTTAAGTTCATTTCACGGAAGCAAGAAGATGCACAGCGCGTTTCCCGTACTCTATGGAGCTGGTGTGCTCGGACTTGTCGTTGAAAGCATTAATGCCGGAGGATTTGGGGTTTCAACATGGCTCAATATTCTCGTCCTTCTGCTTATTGTGCTCATCTTGGTGCGCACCCATCACTAACAGTCCTCTCAAGAAAGCTGACGCTCGGAGGAGATACTCTCCGAGCGTCGTTTTTGTTTCCAAAAGACCGCCATTCCACTGAGCATATAAACACCAAAAATGACTATACCGGGAATATGTGGAACGGGGAGTGACGCAAATGGTATTTGTGCGAGTCCCGAAGCAGTGGTGAGAATTGCAGAACCGAATCCACCCGAAATAAGCGCGGCGGGGAGCGCCAACCAATCGCTGACAATGCCGAGGAAACCTGTGGCAAATCCTGCAAACATTGCCATCGGCACGAGCGGCAAAATCAAGAGATTCGCCACCGGAGAAATGAGGGAGAGAGCCCCTGTTTGGAAGAGGAGGAGTGGAAGCACGGTAATTTGTGTGGCGAGAGTTGCCGCAAGAATTTCCTGCGGTATTTTTGGTATCCAATGAAAGTATCGCGCAATCGGCGCGGAAAAAGTGATGAGACCAAGTGTTGCAAGGAACGAAAGCTGGAACGAGACGTCAAAAGCAAGAATCTTTGGGTTTATCGCTACCATAAAAAACGCCGCCGCAAAAAGCCCTCGCGCAATATTGTAACGACGACGCGAATGGAGCGCGAGAAGCGCAATACCCGCCATCAGTGACGCGCGCACTACTGTTGCTGAAAGACCGGTTACCAGTGCAAATGCAAAAATACCCAATGCCGCAACACTGCCGGATACTATTTGTGGAAGCGCGCGAAGAATCTGTAAAATTGTTTCCGAAACAAGCGTGACATTGTATCCCGACAGCACGACAATGTGCACAACCCCCGTTGTACGCAGTGCGTCTTCAATCCGTTCGGGAAGTCCCTCATCAACGCCAATGGTAACCCCCGCGACAAGTGACGCCGCGGGTTCCGGAATTGTACGAAAAAGCGCATCAACGAATTTTCTTTTGCCCGCAAAAAGTGTCCGCAAAACAACATTACCGCCGCCGCGTTCCATAATCTCCACATCGGGGAATGACATGGTGTATCCGATATTATCTTTTGCAAGATACCCGCGATAATCAAACGTGCGTCCGTTGTCGGTTTCAAACGGTTCCGGTTCCAAAAGTACTCCCGATACACGTACGACATCCCCATATGCAAATTGCGGAAAACGTTCGGCAAATACCAACACGCGCGACTTTTCAATAGCGGCCCCCGAAATCGCACTAACAGAAACAAGAATTTGTTGACTCTTCCCGCTTTCTTTTGGTTCACGGATAATGACACCCTCAAGCACCGCATCCGAACCAAGCGACGTGCGAAGTGTCACATCACCAAGTGGTACGTCGGAGAGCGCAAATCGCGCGCTCCCCGCCATAATCCCAATGAAGCACGCGGTGAGCACTAAAAAATGAATATGCCGCCCGCCACGAAAAAACCATGCCAGGAGCACCATCGTGCCCGCAAGCAATCCAAAGAACCCAATGGTGGGCCATCCAAACACAAAAAAGGAGCGCGCCCAGACGCCCACAAAAAACCCTGCCATCCCCCAGCCAATTACCCGCGCCATGTTCTACTTCTCTTTTTTCTTATCAAGTTTATGGAGCCCCAACCCTTTAAACCCAAAGTAAACCACCGCTGAAATAATAACGAAATCAATGAGTGCGGCGAAAAACGTGCCGAGGTGTACCGGCCCTACAGTGAGCCCCACCAGACCGTCTGACGAACTCCATAAAAGTCCGATGAGTGGATTAATCACGTCTTGTACGAACGAAGAGACAACTTTTCCTATAGCGGCACCGAGGACAAAACCGATGGCAAGACCGACAACTCCCTGCTCCCGAATAAATTGAATAAACCCTTGCGTATGTTTTTCAATGTGTGTGTACATGGTACAATTCTCAAAATATTTCTTGTGTGCGCGATTTGTTTTATTACCCGGGTCATTGGTTCCCCGCACCATCCATCGCCTTATTCGCCAATTCGTCAGCACCGGCGTTTTCTTCGCGTGGCACATGAGTAAATGACAACCACGGAAAATCTTTCACCTGTATGTTGTGCACTTTCATGTATTGCAATTGTAGCGGCTCATCTTTCACTTGGTACTCCCCGTTTAATTGTCTCACCACCAGCTCACTATCCATCTTAATTTCAACCACGGTTTTTGCACGGTTATTCTCCGGCACAATCTTTTTCAACTCCTGAAGCGCGTAGATGAGCGCCTCGTACTCCGCCCAATTATTTGTTTGTGTCCCCAAAAATTTTGAAAGGCGCTTGAGCACCATACCCTTTCCATCCGCAACCACCACACCCGCTCCCGCAGGCCCCGGGTTCCCCCTTGCTCCGCCATCAGTATGAATTATGAAATCAGCCATGATACGTGACACTATACCATATCCACAATCCGTAATCGCACGGGATAGTATCGTGAAAATGGATCACGCTCAAGATTGCAGAGAAGCGTTGGTATGTCACCTTCGGAGAGTGCGGTAAGCGAAGCATCGTGTCCCGCAAAAAATTTAATTGCCTGCACACGCGTTGCGCCATCTTGAAGCAGGACCTTTATATGCGCGCTATCCGCGCCAAAACGCTCCGCGCGCACCACGGGCGCGGAAACAGAAAAGAGCGGTTTAGGATTTTCCTTGCCAAAGGGCGCAAGTCCTTCGAGAATTGAAAGCGTATTTTGCGTGGCATACGAAAGCGGCAGTGGTGCGTCTTCTCCCTGAACATCATTTGTCGGCGGAATGTGTGGCGCCTCATCGTATGCTTTGCCCAACGTGTCGGCAAGCATGTGAATATTCTCCGCAGACACCGAGAAACCACCTGAAAACTCATGCCCACCATACTCAAGAAAGGCATCACTCGCGCGCTCCATAAGTGCCCGCACGTCGAGCACACCGTCCGAACGACATGAACCTTTAATCGTTTCCCCGGTTCCACGCCCCCACACAAACGCGGGTTTCCCAAATTCTTCCGCCAAGCGATGTGCCACAAGCCCCACAACACCCGGATTCCATCGCGGGTCGCCCACAACAAGTACGGCACCACTTTCTCCCAACAGACGTTTGCGCGCTTCCTTGATGTACGCGGCGACGGTCCCCTTCCGTTCGTTGTTGATATGGTCAAGATGTTTAACAAGCGCTTCCGCCTCAACAGGATCATCGGTAACAAGCAGTCGATACGCCACTTCCGGCTCATCCATTCGTGACGCGGCATTAATGCGTGGGGTGATTGAAAAAGCAATATCATCTTCCGTAAGCGCGTGCGCGCGAATGCGCAGTTTTTCATACAGTGTGCGCAGACCCAAACGACGCGCCTTCTTTAGCACGGTGAGTCCGTACTTTGCGAGAACTCGATTTTCACCCACAAGCGGTACCATGTCGGAAATTGTCGCGATGCCCACCATATCAAGAAGCCACTTCTCGGCGCCTTCAGGGATTATTTCCACTCCATCATTCTGATTCCTTTTTTCAGTAATCAGTGCACACGCGAGCTTGAACGCAACGCCGGCACCACACAAGTGCGGAAACGGGTATGTTTCTTCCGGAATGGCGGGATTGAGAATTGCGTACGCTTCGGGAATTGTTTCCGGCGGCACGTGATGATCAGTGATAATCACATCCATGCCAAGTTCGTTCGCGCGCGCCACTGCGGGGGCATCGGTAATGCCACAGTCAACGGTGATGAGTAATGCCACCCCTCTGTCGTGAAGTTTTTCAACTGCGTGCGTGGAAAGCCCAAATCCCTCGTGTGTACGATGTGGAATATAAATAATGGGATCACCCCCGCACATGGTAAGTACATCACGCATAATAACCGCCCCCGGAATACCATCGGCATCATAATCAGAGAAAACCGCGATAATTTCTTTTTTCTTGAGACCGCGGAGAATTCGTTCAACGGCGCGCTCCATGTGGCGAAAGAGCATCGGATCATGTGTTTCCGAATCGTAATCGGGGTTCAAGAAGCGCTCCCGCGCCTCTTCGTCGGCAAGCCCGCGCTTTCGCAACAATTGCAACACCAAATCTTCCGCATTCATGCGCGTAGTATACCACACGTTATTAGGACGATTAATCGCCCTAATAACGTGTGGTATGCGTGAAGGAAGCTCCGCTATCCACTTGGGCAAATAGGGCGATTAATCGCTTTATTTGCTACCATAAACGCATGGTTCACGTTTCTAAAAAAGAACTCCCTGCTTCTGTGGCGCATTCCATTGACGTACAACTCGTTCGTGTTTTTACAGATACGAAAACAGGTTCACAAACAAAAAACCTTTTGGATGAAATACTGGGGCACGAGGAGCGTACCGCTCTCGCAAAAAGATTGGCGGCTCTTATTATGCTTCTTCAGGACATATCCCCCTACCGAATATCTCGTCTGCTCTTTTTAAGCACGTCCACCGTGCGGCGCATCGAGGCACAAATGCACTCCGGATCATACGAATACCTGGTACGTTTTATACAAAAACAAAAAGACATTGAGTCGTTTTGGAAAACATTAGATACCGTAGTGCATATGGGGCTTCCGCCATACAAACACGGCCATTGGAAACGATTCTCAACACTGAAAAAACCCGCGCGAAAGTAGCCCCCCACAATAAGGCGATTAATCGCCTTATTGTGGGGGGCTTCAGCAAAAATCTTATGCGCACGTTATACTCATACTATGAATGATTGTGTATTTTGTAAAATTATTGTTGGTAAAATCCCGGCGACAACAGTGTACGAGGATGAGCATACGCTCGCATTCCTTGACATCAACCCGGTAAATCCCGGACACACGCTTGTTGTGCCGAAAAAACATTCCGAGAATTTGTATACGACGGACGCCGATGACTTGCGCTATACCATAGAGACGGCGCAAAAGGTTGCGCGGGCGCTAAAGAAAATCGGGGCCGATGGTGTAAACATAATCATGAACAATGGACCTGTTGCAGGTCAGGTCGTTCCACATGCTCACCTACATGTTATTCCACGAAAAGACGGTGACGGGTTTCAACACTGGCACGGAACTCCTTACGCGGAAGGAGAGGACCGAAAAATTGCCGAAGAAATTACGGCGGCATTCTAGAGCACCGCATCGAGACCGGGAAGTGAACCATTGAGTAAAAATTCAATCATGGCACCTCCTGCGGTTGAAAGAAAAGAAAATTTGTCCGCAATGCCAAGCTCTTCGACGGAAGAAAGCGTGTCTCCCCCGCCAACAATAGTGTGCGCTTGAGATGCCGCAATGATACTTGCCAATTCGCCGGTATGTTGACGAAACCCTCGTTCGTAGTTTCCGAGTGGTCCGTTCCAAAGAATTGTGTGTGCTCTTTCAACAAGCTCGCCCAATTCACTCATGGTCTCCGGTCCCACATCAACAATAAAATCTTCATCCTTTACCTCATTGGGCCTTCGCACAAAAATACCCGAGCCGTTCCGCACCTCAACGTCAGAAGGAATGACAAGTTTTGGGTCTTTCACTTCTCGTGAAATATCAATGCGCACATCGGGAAGCATGGAGCGTCCAACCGGATAACCGAGTACGCGGAAAAATTCATTCACGAGCATGCCCCCCACGAATACCTTATCGGCGCGGGGAAGAAATTTTTTAATCAGCGGCACCTTTGTTTCAAATTTTGCTCCACCGAAAATACACAGGAGGGGACGCTTGGCATCATGCACGCGAGAGAGCTCAGTGATTTCCCGCGCGCACTGCAATCCAATCGTATGTGGCAAGAATCGTGGTACCCCCACCAGTGATGCGTGGGGGCGATGGGATGTTGAAAACGCTTCGTTCACATAAAGTTCGGCGTGTGATGCGAGTGATCTGGCAAACGCACCATCATTTGTTTTTTCACCTTCATGAAGGCGAAGATTATCAATGAGAAGCACCTCCCCGTCCTTTAACCCCTCTATTGCCATTTTTGCATCCCTCCCGATAATATCGGAAACAAAGGTGTGCGGAATGAATTTCTGAAGTACTCCCGAAAGCATGCCGAGTGACTGCGGGGGTTTTTCAGCGCTGTGGGTGGCGAGAATAATTCGCGCGCCCGACTGCCGCAAATATGAAATCGTCGGGAGTGTTTTTAAAATTCGATATGTACTCTGTACGACGCCGTCAATCACGGACGTATTGTAATCAACGCGTACCAGCACCCGCACGCCGCGAAGCGTGCCCGGGTAAGTACGAATTGTGTCAAGCGCGCCACTAGCCATGCTCAATGATTGTAATAATCTCTTTGAATGCGTGTGCGTCGCGACTTGCGTGCCCGACGAGAAATCCTGCAATACCGGGAGTTTTAACAAGTGCCGCAACATTATTTGGTTCTACTGACCCGCCATAGAGAATTGAAACTGCGAGCGCTGCCCCGCGCCCATACATTTTTGTAAGCACTTTGCGAATAAAGAGAACAGTTTCGTGGAGCACATGGGGAGTTATGGCGTCATCCGCGCTTTTGCCAATCGCCCATAATGGTTCGTATGCAATTACGACACGAGCAACACGCTCGCGAGAGATTCCCTCAAGTGATTCTTTAATTTCTTTCTCCAAAAAGTGAAGGTGCCCGCCTCGCTCATCACGTCCATCTTCACCAATACACACAACGGGCGTCAATTTGGCATTCAATGCCGCGCGAATTTTTTCGGCCACAATAGCGCTTCGTTCGCCAAGTGCTCGCCGCTCCGAGTGTCCAATGATAACAAACGACGCACCAAGCTCCTTGAGCATTCGCGCGCTGGTCTCTCCGGTGTGTGCACCACTCTCAAAACGCGATACATCTTGTGCGCCGAGCCCAAGTGCCACACCTTTTGGCTTAAAGAGAGAGAGAAACGGCGCCGGAGGCGCAACAATAACCGTGAGATGGCGCTTCCCGCGCACCGCGCGCGCAATGCGATGAAAAAGTGCCCGGGCATCCGCTGGTGTGTCGGGATACTGCTTCCAATTTGCGACTAAGAGTGTTCGCATGCCCTCATTGTAGCACGAACATCATTAGTTATTTTCTTCTCGCCACTCAACAAAGCGATACTCGTCGGAAACATACGGAGTCAGTGGAGGTGGGTCTGTCGCCAATTTTCTGTCGTAGGCATTTTCACGTGTGTCAAACCCCGACCAGGTGCTTCCGCAACCGGAATATGAATAACTCCACTTGGTGCCCACCCGCTCGGAAGAAACAATGGAGCCCGTCACCGAGAGAAGTGTCCGTTTGTCATACGGAGCATACTGGCACCGGTAAAGATTGCGTCCGAAATATCCTCTTTGCGCAATAAACACCCCGTGGAGTTCCATACTGCTTGGGACCACCAGTGGAATCAGAACCGAGTGCTCGCCGATTGCAGTCAGCCCGTCAGAACCGTCATAATTTGAGTAGGTAATGTTGTTATTGAGTATCAAATCAGGGTCATTGTTTGCATCAATAACATTCGCGGCAACAATGGTTATTTTCCCCGACACGACGCCTTCAAGCCACACCTTGTCTTCAATAAAAACAAGTCCGCAGTCATCGGGCAGTTCATAATTGGCAAGAAATGTTTGACTGGTAATTGTGTGATAGTCGCGCTGCCATGTGCTCAAATCATCAATGTGGATGCTCCATGCATAGCTCGTGTTGCGTACGCGATACAAGTCAAACGTGCCGTTGTTCCGCAACACCATGCGGTACCCGTCGTCATTCGAAGGCCCAATATACACTCCGTTTGTTTGGGCCCTTGTCTTCATGGCAACCAAATCGCTCGTCAAACCGACAAAGTCGATTTGCGGAACGGGAAACTCCCAGAGTTCTGAACCCGTACCGGCACCAAATACGCCGGGCTGTGTTTGTGTGGGATTGCATCCAAACGAACCCGTGCACTGCCACGTAGAGACAGCGCTTGTCACCGTTGATTGATTGGTGCCGTCCATGCGTATGCCCCCGTTGGCATGATACCTCCCCCGAATATCTCGATCAGCGCCCGCCCACACGCTTGCGTCAATAATATAAGCAAACTCCGCAACCGATGGTCGTGCGTAGCGCCCGAGAACGGTCCGCGCGTATTCCGGCTTTTGCAGTGTATGCCCTTCTGAAGAAATGTCGATTGAGGTAATTTGCCCACACTGTTCATTGCCATCAATGGTAAGTGTTGCCGTACCAACCTGCCCCGCTTCCGGGTCATTGTATGGGATTGTGTAGGGTCCGGGCTCTCCCGTACCGTTGGTGATGTCCTCCGGATTGTGGGCCAGAAACCACCGATAGTAATTGAGGCCCGCCTCCGCGATTTGCAATGCGCTCTCACGATGCTCTTTGGCAACCTGAAGCCGGTTCTGCACAAAAATAAAAGAGGTGAGCCCGCCAATCAGGAGCGCGAATACACCGGCAAAAACAAGTACCGCCATGGTGATGTATCCCTTTGTGCGTATGCGTGATTTCATGGTTTAAGATTACGCAGTGTCGCGCTGGAACGAAGTGTAAATTCATTTGGTAGTCGTGTCGGATTAATGTTTACAATCAAATTCACACGAACAAATGCCACATCAACAATGTTGGCGTAATCCGTAATCGGCAATCCCGATGAGTCGAAATACTCAAAAATTGGCGCCCCCTCCTCGTCATTGCGCACAAAATCAGACAGCGTCGACACACTGTCGTCGTCCATCGGATACGCAAGCGGTGTCCCAATCGCTTGGGTCACTCCTTTGCGAAAAGTTGTCTCCTCGAGCCACAGGTGCACGCGCTCCACATTATCGTCACGGTCGATATCGCTGTACATCGTCAGTGTGGTACTGCCAATCGATACGATCGGGTACGCGCCATCATCGGCATACGTTACCTCACGAATATCACGCACCATTTGTTCTACGCCCTTTCGTGCGCTTGATACGGCAAAGGCCTGCTCCACGTTAAATGCGTTTGCGCGATAAAAAAATAGAAGTGATGAAATCAAAACGCCGACAACAATCACAAAAACCGCAATGGTCACAATCATTTCAACAATGGAAAGCCCCGTTTGAAGTTGATGTCGCCTATTCATATTAGAGGGATTGCAGTGTTGTGGTAATTTCCGCAACGCCGTCAACATCAAGCGTCGATATGGTAAACGCTTCATACCCCGAAGCGCTCACATCAAGTGCATACGCATCTCCCTCCGCCACCGTTCCCCGAGAAAGACCTCCGTAGAATACTTGCCCGCACGCATCACTTGTTTTCACCGTGTCATACCCCGCGCGATAGAGTCGCACGGTGGCGTTTTGCACAAGCACTCCACTATCATTTTGCACCACCACACGAAGCGAATGCGCGGTGTCGGGAGTGAGGGTCACTGTTATCATTGCCGACTCGCCGGGGGCAAGCCCGTAGGGAGTGGGTGCACAGACGCTCATAATGTCATACTCCTCCGCCGTGTCATCAAAAATTGTTCCATAGGTATCCCACTCCACGCCGGAAAGTGCAAGACGCCCGCTTGAGTCGGTTTGTCCGGTGGTGGTGAATTTATAAATCGGAGAACCTTCGTCGTCCACGCCAATCGTTTTGGCACCCTGAACACCGAGGGTCACCCCCGCCAGAGGTGTCGGACCCGCCTGGTATGCAAGTGCCCATGAAAGAACCTCCGGCGTTACTGATGAATCACTACTCGTTAGCTCCGCGTCGAGACGAAGTTCCGGATACAACGTCGGCGAAAGCGCCGACAGATCAACCGGACCGGAAAGAAAACCCGTCTCATTTCCCGGCAAATCGGCATCAGGGACAAAGGCAAACACCCCCGGACTCTCTTCGTATGAAATGTGATAGAGAATACTTGTGCCTGCCGGCACCGCATCGCTCCACGAAAACGTATCCCACGAAACAAGATTCTCCGGGGCATGCGTCACCGATTGTGTGGCTCCTGCCGACACATACCCCTCTCCCCCATCAATAAGGACTACCGCGCCACCGAGAACTTCCGTATTTGTTTCCACCGCAAGGTTTGTGTTTGATGCAAATGAATCGGTCGTTGACGCAGGGCCAATCGGCAACTGTGCAATAAAAGCAAGGGTGCCGAGTGTATCAATCTGAAAACTCGCCGTCGTCACCGCGCCCTCAACAACGGTAAGGTGCCCGGGCGTCGGATTTGGATTCCCGACAGTGGCATCGTATGTTTGTGCGGTACTATAGCCGCTCTTGCTCACCGTCACTTCATAGCTTCCCGCCGCGGGTGAGCCGGGAAATGTCACCCTTCCTTCCGCATTTGATGTTGTGAACACATCAACCGCAGGTACTGTATTTGTATTTTCAATATGCACCGTTGCCCCCGAGAGCGGCGTGCCCAACGCGTTTAAAACATTAATCACCAGAGTCCCACCCCCCGCCACGGTCTCGATGCCCTTGGGAACAATATTTGACACGAGTGTCACCGAACGCTCCGCACCGTTCGGTAATGCCCACAACACAACCACCTTCACCACTTTGTAGTCGGTCGTGATACCGTTCTCATCAGATTCCCCCTCACCGTCTTCCGACGCATCCACATACTGCACGAATGTTCGGCGAATATATGAAATGTTGTTGAGAAAAATCGTCTCTTCTTGTGGTATCAGCCCCGAGGGAATGCCCCCCGTCGTGCCCACATTGTCATACGCCAAACTGCGCATGTATTCGATGTGGTCAGTGGCAAGCGCCGCGGCACCCACTTTTGCCTTGCCGTTCCCAATCACGCGCGTGGCCAATTGAAACACCCCAAAAATTCCAAGAAATACCAAAAGCAGAATACTAACCCCCACAAGTACATCAATAAACGACGTACCGCGTTTCAATCGTCCCCTACTACATACTGCGTATCCCATACGAGAGAGCTATATTCCGCTTGAGAGAGAATAAATCGGAGAAATCATTGAAAGTGCGAAAAAGCCGACGAATGTGCCGATGAGAATCATGAGAAATGGTTCGACAACCGTCGACATGTCTTTTGTTTTTTGTTCCACCTCTCCTTCAAAAAACGTGGCCACCTGCAAAAGCATGCCCGGCAATTGCCCCGTTTCCTCTCCCACCGAAATCATTTCACCCACCATCGGCGGATAAAGTTTTTCATACTCTGCAATCACGGATGACACCGTGAGCCCTTTCTGGATTGAATTTTCCGCGCGCGCAAGCACTTCTTTGTAGTGACTGTTTTGAAGTACCTCCTTGGTAATCCCAAGCGCCGTCACCACCGGCACGCCAGATGAAAGGAGCGATGCGAGCGTGCGCCCCGTGCGTGCCGCATTCGTTTGCTTCACAATGTCGCGAATAATCGGCGTGTGGAGAAGTGCGGTATCAAGGATGCGCTTTCCTTTTCGCGTGCGAAGTCCTGCAACAAGCCCCGCAATCACGAGAACCATACCGCCGAGCGTAATGACAAGATGGTTTTTAAACGCGTCAGACACCGCAATCACGGCGCGCGTGGATGCCGGCAAGTCCACATTGAGTTCGCGAAACGTGTCGGTCAGGGTCGGCACCACAAAAATGAGCATGAGAATGCCGATAATAATCATTACGCTTAAGATAATTCCCGGATACATCATCGCGCCGCGAATCTTGCGACGAAGCTGGTAGTCACGTTCCATCTGGTCTGAAATCACGCGAAGCGACTCGGAAAGCTTCCCCGACTCTTCGCCGGCGCGCACCATGGATACAAAGAGTTTGGGAAAAATGTCATCAAATGCGGCAAGTGCATCTGAAAGCGTTGCGCCACGACGCACATTTTCATTAAGCGCAATCAGCGTATCTTTGAATTTCTTGCTCTTGGTCTGCCGTTCCATCACCGAGAGTCCCCGCGAAAGCGCCAGCCCCGCGTCAATCATTGCCGCGAGATTTTTTGCAAAGGTGATTTTTTCCGTGAGCTTGATACCGCCAAATGATATATTTATGCGCGCAAGTCCGGTGTGTGCGTCCGTTTCTTCGGTTGCAGATACGAGCGCGAGATTTTCTTCTTTCAACGCGCGCGCGAGCGCGAACTTGTCACTCGCCTCCGCAGTGCCCTCGCGAATTGTTTTATTGTCACTTTCAAGCGCTTTGTAGCGATACTTCATATACGCAGTATAGCATCGCGAGAGAATGTTAGGCGCTAGGCACTAGTGGATTGGGAATTACAAAAGTTAGTGTGCGGGCACAACATCGCTCGCCCGTATTAAAATGTGTTGTAAATACATATCATCATAAATCCGCACTACACTCGACGAGCGTGTAAGTGCACATCTGCCCGCTAATCACACGCAACACCTTGATGCCCCTGCCGAGGTCTTGCCGAGGTTTAACCTTGGGAAGCTCCCAAGGTTAAACCTCGGCGGTTTTTGTGCCATATTTGCATGTATCGGCGTTTTGCCGAAGGCGAAATCCGGGTTAATCCGCGAGTAATTACCAACTATCTCCGCACTTACGGTTGGGCTAACTACTGATTATTGACTATTAGCTAATTTACTCGCTAATAACGCGCAACACTTCTTCAATCGTCGTCCTGCCTTGCGCCGCTTTGAAAATACCGTCTTCAAGCATGGTCATCATACCCTCCTTCTTTCCCTGCGCCTCGATTTCATCAGACGTCGCATTACGAATAATCATGTCTTTTATGGTGTCCGTGAGCGGCAGTACTTCGTGAATACCGATGCGCCCCTTGTAGCCGTCGGGGCATTCGCCTCCTTCAACGGGGCGGTAAAACTTAATCGTGTTCCATGTCGCTTTGCCGTCCACAATTTTTTCCTCTTTCAGCCGTTTGAGCATAAGGTCCATATCTATGTGAGCTTCCAACTCTTTCAATTCACTTTTGGAAAGCGGATTTGCCTCTTTTGTGTCACACAGCGTGCGCACTAATCGCTGACCGATCACCACGCGAAGCGTGGAGACGAGTAAAAACGGCTCAATCTGCATATCAAGCAATCGTGGAATGGCGCCCGCCGCTGAATTGGTGTGGAGCGTAGACAGCACGAGATGCCCGGTCAGCGCGGCATTGACCGCGAGTGCCGCCGTTTCGTGGTCACGAATTTCACCCACCATAATAATGTCGGGGTCTTGGCGCACAAGCGAACGCAACCCCGCACCAAACGTAAGTCCGATATCGGGCTTCACCTGCGTTTGGTTGACTCGTGGCATCTGATATTCAATCGGGTCCTCAATGGTTGAGATGTTGACGCCCGGCTGGTTCACGATTTCAAGCACCGTGTAAAGCGTCGTCGTTTTGCCGCTTCCCGTGGGACCGGTGGTGAGAATCATTCCCGTGGTTTGTTTCGTCGCACCATGAATATGCTCCAATCCGTCACCGTGAAAACCAAGCGTTTCCAGCGTAAATCCCGAGGCACCTTCGCGGAGTAGACGCATAACGATTTTCTCGCCGTAATACACCGGCAGTGTGGAGACACGAAACGATACGCGCTCGGCGCCCATGTCTACCTTAAATCGCCCGTCTTGTGGCAAGCGTTTTTCATCCAACTTCAGATTGGAGAGCACTTTGATGCGCGCGGAGATGCCCGGGCCGGCACTCTTTGGCAGTGTCATCGCGTCATGCAAAATGCCATCAATGCGATAACGCACCAAGACCTGCGTTTCCATCGGCTCGATGTGAATATCTGACGCGCTCTGGAGCACGGCATGTTTGATGAGGGTGTCCACAATACGCACAATCGGCAAATCCTCGGCGAGTTTTTTCAAATCACCTTCGGATGCTTCTTCCCCTTTTTCGTCCGTCACCATTTTTATAGCGGCCGCTTCTTTCGCAATGATGTCGCCAAACTCCGCTTTCAAACTTTTCTGATACTGCGTGAGCGCGCTTTTTATGGACTCCGTGTCGGTGAGTCGGGGTAAAATCTTGAGCCCCACTTTTTTCTTTACGAAATCAATCGCCTGCAAATTCTCCACGTCAAGCATTGCCACTTCAAGCTCCGCATCACTCCGTCGGAATGCCACAATATTGTGCGTGCGCGCAATCGGCTCCGGAATCAGTGAGAGCACCTCAAAATCAATCTTTTGGTTTTCTAGGCCCACAAACGGAATCCCGAGCACATGCGCCTGAATACGACGAAAATCGTCTTCTGAAATATCTCCGCGCGACACGAGCACTTCACCAATCGTGGTGTCTTTTTTCTTTGCTTCCTCCTCCGCCGATTCCAAATCCACGCGTGTCACTAATCGCGAGTCAAGAATGAAATCCTTGAGCTTTTTTTCGTCCAAGTGCATACCTGTATTGTACCGTACATGGAGCGATATCTGCTGTGCACAATATTGATATTAAAAACCTGCCTGCCGGCAGATAGAATCGTCACAAATGACTAAGACCCTCGCCGAGGTTTAACCTTGGGAAGCTCCCAAGGTTAAACCTCGGCGGTTTTTGTATGTATTGGCATTTTGCCAGAGACGAGATTCGTGTTTATTCGTACTATCGTATTTTATATACGATAGTAACGAACGATTGGATGCTGTTTTCCCCGACCGGCAATTCCGGAGACGGTGGAGTCGCGCCTCCTTTGCCCACGGCGGCGGAATCAAGTGCATACGATTCCGCGTAGTAGCGTCCCGCATACCCTCCGCTGTTTTCACTAAACGATACGACGTCGCCCAGCCGCACACCCAAGTCCTTTGCGAGTTTCTTTGCCTTTTCGCGCGCGTCCTTGATTGCCTCTTCGCGCGCGTCCGCCTGCAGTGCCTCCGGCTCATCAATGGTGAACGACAGCCCGCTCAAGTTTGTCACTTTCAAGTTTCCAAGTCCCGTCAAAATGTCTCCGGCCTTTTCAGTGTCGCGTACCTTTACCGATACGCCCTGATTCACCTCATACCCCTTGAGGACCTGTTCTCCAGGCGGTTGCGGACATGGATACGTGATACAGTAAATCGTCTCCTGCACCCACTCGTAGCGCGGATACACATTGTAGTATTCGGTTTTGATGTCTTTCTCTTCAATCCCTTGGCCTTTCAAGTATGCAAGCGCCGCGTTTGCAATTTCTGTTGCCTGCTCTTGCGCTTCCGCCGGCGTGTCTGCCTGCGCCGTCACGCCATATGAAAACGTGGCGATGTCGGGTACCGCTGTCACCTCACCTTCGCCGTTTACCACAATCGTGTGTTCGTAGGCGTTCGGCGACGGATAACGAATCTGATTGATGATGAGAACGATTCCAAACACCCCCGCGATAAGCGCGAGAAGCGTCAGTGCCTGGAATAGTTTCTGTTGTGATGTTGTTCCTTCCATACGAAAAAATTATATGAATAAAATTTCTATGATTACCCCATCATACCGCGCATATACTACCACTTGCCAGATACCCACGCCCCCGTGTACTCTGGCGGTGCCATGCCAGACGGCACTCTTTCAAAACCCCCATACTGGAGACGGCTCATCGAGTTTTATCTGACACCGAGCATCTTTGCATTGCCGCGCATACTCTTTCTGCTCATATTCAGCTATAGCGCGGTCTTTTACGCAGGCAACATTTGGGTTGCGTTCAAATTTATCTTCTACACCGTGCGTAACTCCGCGGCCCTCGCGGGGGTCTCATACGTACTGTGGGGTTCGGTGTTTTTGGTGGGGCTTATCGCGCCGTTTGTGGCGAGCGTGTATACCATCATTCTTCTCTATGCAATCTGGGAGAGTGACCGGAGTCGGTACCATAAAATCCTCTCCGGTATTTTCCTTACACTTGGCACACTCATTCTCGTCCTTGTACTTGACGGGGCCGTACACCTCGTCGCGGGCGAACTCATCTTTTCTGATTTTGTGGTGCTAAACGGCCTCTCCATCCGCGGACTGTAATAATGTGGCCGTGCGTGCGGTACGCGCCAATACCAAAGACAAAATGAAAAAGAGTGCCGTGACAAGCGCAGACACAAGACAGTAGAGGCACCACGCATCAAGCACCCACCCTTGCAGGTAGACAAACCACACGCTCATGAGTATACCCGCGCCGGAGACAAGCATTGCGCCAACAGCACCCCATCGTTTTTTAAAAGAAGTTGCAAATGCGAGGATAAGCAAGAGCGCGTAGTATATCAAGCCAAGAAGTGCAACGGGGAATCCGAAAAGTGTCGCGTACTCGCTTTCAAGCACTTGCCCGCAGTCGGCAAAACGAGCAAAGAAAACATTATCCGGCACAGCACAAACAATCTCCACCGACGCTCCCGAAAAATGCTCAAGGGTGAGATATGTTGCATCCGCGACACCGAGAAGCGCGAGGATAATAAGAAGAAAGACGACAATGCTTTTTCCTTTCATGGCATCCTACAGTGTACCTAGATTCCCCACATGACACAAACACCCCCGTGATGGGGATGTTTGTGTCATGTGGCGCGTGCTTTGTGTTGTGTCTTGGTATACCCCCCACCTAAAACGTAAAGCCGACATAAGCGAGCATGATGCCCGCCACAAGGGTTAGCAGGCCGCCGACAAGGTATACCCCTCGGTGGTCAAAGGTGTGCACCAATTTGCCCAGGAATCGCTTTGAGCTGAAGAAATAAAAGACGCCTTTCAAAAGCAAGAGCCACGACAGAATTGTGATGGCGAGCTCCCATTGCCACGCCCACACGTTGTGGCTCAAGACAAGAATTAAACCGAGAATCGTCAAGACGAATCCCGCGATATATACCATCGGTGAGCTTTTGACAAAGTCGTCAACCATCTGACGAATCATTTTTGTGCGAAGGATAAGCAGTATCCCTTCAATGATGAAGTAGATACCAAAAATCTTCGCAAGCAGAAGTGATAGTTCCATAATAATTCCCTGCTAAATAATAAAACTATGCCTGTTCAAATGTATTGTAGCGCGCACCCGCGGTGAATGCTTGCGCGTTATCCACTATTCACCCGGACATGGCGCAAACTCGCACGCGGGACCGGTGCGCCCCACAGCAGAACCATCGGGGCATATTTTTGCATCAGTTGTGCATGCGACTAGGTCGCCATCCTTGTCGCGCGCGGCGAAGCCGCGGGCGAAAACATACAATCCCCACGCGACAATAACGAGTACAAGGATGAGAATGAGTTGTTTAAATATCTGTCCCATGGATCTATTCTAGCGCACTTCTTCAATCAGTGCTGGCGTACTTGATGCCAACACAAGTGTAAATGTCTCGCGTCCAAGCCGCGCGCCGCGTGGCGTTTCCACGTCCACGCGCCACTTTCCCGGCCACACCGCCGTCTTTACGGAATAACCGCGATATCCGTCATCGCGTCCTCCTGAAATGGAAAAGCTGATTCGGCTTGCGGTTTTCCATTCATCTGCGGTTTCGTCATAGTATTGCCAGTGGTGAATAATGTTTGTATCGAGACGCGTTGGCGCAAAGACCGCGCTATAAAACGACACGCTGTCGCCCTGCACCACGCGCAATGTCGGCCCAAGAAAAAAGACCCGCCACCGTGATTCTCTTTCGGTCACCACATGATACCCATCGACACCGCGCGCCACAGAATGGTACGCACCGGCATCTTTGAGCGACAGTGGAATGGGGGGAATGATATTGGCAAAATAAAGGATAGTAATGAGTGCAAAAATACTTCCCACGCTCGCAACGATTCGGCCTCTGTTTTTGGCAACACGCTGTGGCACAACCCGAGCGAGCAAATATAAAAGAAACGTGAGCACCAGAATACTCACTACTCCACTCAACACAAACACCCACGCGCCGATTTCCCCCACCACAACCGGTACGGAAAAAATTGCAAAGAAAAAGAGTGCGGTGAAATAAATACTCGCCTGAAACGACAGGCGCGTATAGTATTCTTTGAAAAATTCGTTCCCGATGAGGAGCGCGAGAAGGGCCAGCATAAACAATGCTGATGCGCCAAACACCGCGCTTCGTGAGTAGAACACCACAAACCCGCTAAAGAGCCCGCCGAATGCGAATTGGGAGATAATTGGGAGTACGATACGAAGCCATGCGAACGGACGCCACCTCAATCGCCCCGCATCATAAACCGTAATGAGTGCGATGCTTATACCGGCGACAGTGAGATAAAACACAATGACAAGGTTTTCAAACAAAAGGTCAATCCTCTGGAGCGTGAGCACGTCTACGACAAAACCAAACACGAGCGCGATTGCGCCTATGTGCCCCTCATAGCGTTCATATCGCCGCCACGCACGAGCGATAAGCGAATTCCTCGCCGCTTCCCCATGTACTTGCATGGAAACAGTATACCGCACCACGGCTCTCGCTATGGTGGATTATATGCCAAACGTACTCTTGAAACGCTCAAGTATTAACGATTCGTCCACGTCGGTGCGACCAAACTTTTTCGCCTGCATTTTCATTTTTGGAATTAGGAAATCCATAGTGTGCCATTCAACATCCGTTTTTCCCTCAACATCTGCGGTATCACGCTTGGAAAGGTCTTGCGACACAAGCGTGCACAAAAAATAGAGTGTTGTCTTTTCAATGGTGACACCCTTGTGCGTGAAATGACTTTGAATTGAGCCGATATACGTGTCGAGCGTAGTGGTAATACCAAACTCTTCCATAAGACCGCGATGCAATGCTTCCTCGAGCGTCTCATTCGGGTGCATTGTCTCCCGCATGAGAAGATAGAAATCATCCAAATTTTCATCCACCCAGTATCCGGAGAGATTATCTTTAATAAAGTGGTGACAACATATTTCGCCGTTTGCGTTGCGTACCACGGCACCAACCGACACATGTGCCGGATGCTCGCTATTTCCTTGAAGATAATTTTCTTTTTTCATTTTTTATTTAATAACAATCTTTAACATTCATATTCCCGCAACTCCACATTTTTGATTATAGCCGGCATCGGGGGTTCTTCAATATAAAAATCTTCGATTGATTTATGCAAGACAACAAGTTCTAAACATCTCAAAAAGTTTCTGTGTGAACAGATGAGAAGGGTTTTGTTTGGATATTGTTTCTTGATTTTCTCAAAAAATGTTTTTGCTCGTCCATACACGTCTACAATTGACTCCCCACTTGAGGGCCGCCATTCAATTTTATTCAGACCACTTTCCCTAATAGATTTCTCTATCTTTCCATCACCCTTAATCGTATTAGTGAGATCGCCGAGGTTACGTTCAATCACAAGCTCGTCAACAAGAACTTCTGGATTACCCAAGGTATCAAGGTATGGCTGTATTGTTTGTTGAGTTCTCTGTAACGGGCTGACAATAAAAAGATCGTATGTATTTCGGGACAATACACCGGTAAGATCTCTGGCTTGAGCCTCCCCCTTTTCTGAAAGAGCACTGTCTGTCCAAGACCCATTTATTCCGTTTTCATTTTCTGGTATCAGCGCGTGACGAAGTAAATACAATTTCATAGTGTAGTGTTTTTTCTGGGGCGACATAAGGGATTTGCACCCTTTCTGCATCCTCCACAGGGATGAGTGCTACTCTTACACCAATGTCGCCATAAATGCCCTATCTTCCGTTTTGTTCTTATGGATAAGAACGTGACAATTGTGGCACAATAGAACAAGGTTGTCCATACTACTGTTCTTTCTGTTCCTGTCGATGTGATGTACGGCAAGCACTCTTTTGTCATTCAAGCCACATCTCTTGCACATCTTTTCTCCCCTTCCTCTCCACATTTTATCTCGATATGTTGACTCGCCACCTTTCCATAAGACGTGTGCTTCCCCACTAAACATTTTGTTTCTCCACACGGTCTGGCATGATTTTGAACAAAAAAACTTTCCACTTTTTGATTTCTTCAGACAAGAATACTTTTTGTCAATTTTTATTCCACATATTCCACAGGAAACAATCTCCCTTTGTTCCATGCTTGTGTGGTGACACTTCCGGGAACAGTATTTTCCATACCCCTTCTTTATAAAAAATGGTTTTACAGAAAATGCTCTCCTGCAGATTTTGCAACTTACACGAACCATACTTTCTTTTTATTTTACTTTGAAGTTTTTGGATAATGGTGAGTGAGAAAGTGGCAGTTCGGGCACATCCATACAAGATTTTTCACTGCATTATTTCTACGATTTTTATCTATGTGATGCACAACAAGAATCCGCTTATCGTCCATGGAACATTCGACGCATTTCATTTCCTTTCTACGCCTGAGTATGTTTCTGTATGATTCGGAGCTCTCTCCCGTTCTCCAGTTTGGATGCATGTCCCCGACAAAGAAAGTATTCTGCCACTTGATGCTACATCTTTTGCTACAAAAGAATTTTTGTGTCTTTGATCTAAGAATGTCTTTCCGAGATTTATACACGATTTTGCCACATATATGGCATGGTTTTAATAGACCTTTCTTTCTAGCTTTTTGTGAACATTCGGATGAGCAGTAGTTGTGCTTTGTGTGGAGTATTTGGGACTTCTTCTTTAGGAATTTTCCCGCGCATGTCTCACATTTCACCGAATCCATAGTCTTTATTATAAAACTATTTTGGTTCGGGTAAAAACAATCAATTGTGGACAATAGCCGTTGTTCACCCAAAGACACAAAACACATTCGCGTACGCGAATGTGTTTTGGTCTGGTGCTCTAATTCTAACATTTGCTCGAACTTTTTTTGAGAAGAACTAATGCGGACGAGGCAGGGCGAAACAATTTGTCTGGGGGAATGGATTCGCCCTGCCTCGGCTGATTTCCCGCCCGCAGGAGGGGTCTGGGGAGGAATGCGGGCGGGGTTTCGGACTGGGGGTTTTCGGATTTCAAAAATTCGCTGCCAAT
>Ga0210057_1001657_pt1 | contig 33176 bp, 42 predicted proteins | sample CryGeyCG2114_010_2_FD_183968 | JGI IMG/M metagenome (GOLD analysis project Ga0210057, IMG submission 183968) | Groundwater microbial communities from aquifer - Crystal Geyser CG10_big_fil_rev_8/21/14_0.10 (SPAdes) (version 2) | ecosystem: Environmental > Aquatic > Deep subsurface > Groundwater ... | reverse complement strand
ATAACTAGGAGAATGTGAATAAATCCACCAAGCGTGTAGGAAGTCACGAGACCGAGAAGCCACAGGATGAGAAGAATAATGGCGATGGTATAAAGCATACGTAGGCACGACAAAGTTTTAAATAAAGAGAACGAAACTCCGTGTTACGACACATCACGCATGGGTAGTGGTATCTCCGGAGATAAACGCTGTTGAAGGTTCTACAAGTATCTCGCAGAGATTGTTTTGATGTGAACGTATTTGTGGGTCTGGTATCATAGATGTAGATAGTTCAACGTTTGTTTAATTGTTAAAGTGTACCCAATTCAACCGTACGCCCACCGATCCATAGTGTCAATGCATGTCGACTGCGGGTGGGGGATAACATGGATCAACTTCGTGAAGAGAGAAAGGGGATTAAGCAAGTTCGTTAGCAATTAAGGTACGTTTCATTGCTATTCTTATCGTTTGCATCAAAGTCTCGATAGTTGACTAATAACTCCTCACCCTTCTCGATGTCACGGTTTGCTACACCCAATGTTTCTGATTCTCCAGAAACCGCAACAATGTCCATGTTGTTCTTGACTGATGAATGATCGGACGGTAACCGTTAATTACAGTCGTTGACCTCTATTTTTTATTCACTCATACTTTAATCGTATGAGTGATATTTTTATTGGTAGCGGTAAGCTTGCGGGAAAGGGTGTGTATGTCGGCCGGGATTTTAACGTTGGTGAGATTGTAAAATACTATGACCTCAAGCCTCTCACCCAATCCATGTTTGATCATTTGCCGGAAGAAGAGAAGATGTTTGTTCATTCATTCTGGGGAGAGATGTACCTTTTCCCAGAGCCCTCACGCTACACAAATCACTCAGCGACTCCCAACACTCGATCTGATTTAGAAAAAATGTGCGACATCGCCATCAAGCCCATCAAGAGAGGTGAGATGATAACCACGAATGCCACACGTGAAATACAGAATGAACTTGAAACATTTGTTGAAGCTTATGAGAGCCCTAGAAAAGTAGCTCATTTTACATGGCTCACGGGTGGATATCGGAATGCCACGATACAGTACACATTACCAAACAGATCTCAAAAAACACTCCGCCTAAAAAGAGTCAGCGGCAATTGGCGGATTCTGAAAGGGCGTGTGCAAAACTGAGTCCTCCTGTCGTTCGTCTCAGTTTTGGTGATAGGGTAATATCTTACAAAACTTCAACTTTTCCATGCGTGAGTACATCATCTTCATTCACTTCAACGGCACATCCGTCGGGAATGGCATAGATGGGAGTTTCTTTTTTATGCGTAAGCAATTCCGGCCTTTCGGCTGAAGGATCGTAGTGCACATGGGTACTAAACGTCACAAACCCAAATGATGTCAGGTCGATGATTCCAACCGCATTTCTATCCGCACTTTCACCACCCCATCCAGCCGATGCGATGGTCGGCGACGCTAGGATCGATCCTGCACTTGTCCCTCCGTATCTCACGCCTTTATTTCGGACAAGATCATCAACCACATCCAAAAACCCAGTCTTGCGTGCCGTGTCGAGTAAATAAAACGTGTTTCCGCCGTTAACCCAGATGACATCAGCTTCAATGAGTTCCCGAGCGATCTGATCTTTTGTTTTGTACTTGAGCGCGTACCAGATGGGATTGATTCCTAAAGTCGAAAAATCATCCATGGATTTGCATGTGTAAAATTTTTCCTGCTCGACGTCGGAGGCCGTAGGGATGAAATAGAGCTTGGTTTGTTCTGGTGGCTTCTCAAGAAACTTTAAGAAGGAATCGCGGAGTTCTTCTGAGATGCAAGAGGATGTGAGGAAGAGTTTCATAGGTTTACTCAATAGTTTCAAATTTGACTGCACGGTTTCGTCAACCTTTGTTAATCCAAGACTGATCGTGTATGTGATTCAGCACTCAGTTTTTTGGAAACAGAGTAAATATCTTTCGCTCCCACTTTCTGCTTCCATGAAAGATGATGGACCAGGCGTACAACTCTGGATAGCGTCCCGCATCTTCCTCGAAGACGGAGCGCTCATGTTCTACAACATAATACTCCCTCCACCCATACATCTGTGCCAGGGCAGAATATCCCTTTGGTGTGTAGTGCCAAGGGAATGGCAAGCGATGCAATCCGTATGCGGTCACCAGTCCAGCAAGCACCATACACACAAATGGAATGGCGTTTGTTTGTGCGTACCCAGCTACGTACCCGAGAGATCCGTAGAACATCGTAACTCCTGCTCCCCAGCTTAATCGTCTCCAAAACATGGTATTTGGATTTACGGTAAACCACTCCTGTGTGTCTTTTGAAACTTCCTTCCAAAGCCGTAACCACTCTTTTACAAGACGGTCTCGCGCCGTTGCTTGACTAATCACCGTATCATTTTGAAAAAGGATATTTTTTAGATGCAACTCCCAATTTAAGAGATGCATCTCCTTTAGTGTAAAGAGGGGATAGCGACACTCAAACGCCGGTACGGTTTTGCCAAGCTCCTGCGTCTGAGTGAGAGAAATGATCTTCTTTGCCACCAATGCATACACCCCGGCGACAACGTGTCGTTCTTTGAAAGAACGATCTAACAACACTCCACCGATCGTTGGCTTAATAGAGGAAGGTGTGTACTGCGTCACAACAGGTCCCACCCGTGAGAGTAACCGCTGTTTCAACCACGCTCGAATGACAAGAAATCCCAGCCCATGAGCAAACAAAACTCCTACCGTGACCTGTGGTGAGAGGAGGGAAAAGAGAGCGGTAATTTCTGACTCAGACATAAGAAGGACTTAACCTACGGGCAATCTATACGCTCACCTTGCATTCCCTCAATAAGGCCACCAAAACCTTCAATCGTGTCCATTTTGAACTGGAAACGACTTCCATCCCCGTAGATGAATTGATCATTCTCAATACGACCGATGGTTGTTTCAGGCTCAAATCCCGATTCGATAAGGGTAATCGTATCGTGGAAGATTGTCTGTCCATCAAGATTTGAAGATGGAAATCCATCAGGAATAATTTGAACAACGACGGAGGAATCACCCTCCATGGCATAGCACCATTCTTCTGGAGGAAGGGCTCCGTCTGCAGGAATATCTGAAGACGTTGGCATACACCCTGCACCTAAGAAGATCATAAGAGCGAAGACGGAGGAGAAACGAGTCGCATAGAACATATATTTTATCTAAAACAAGGATTGGTTTTTAAGCACAGCGATATCCTTTGGGGTCATACGATGACCATAGCTATACAAACGTTTGTGCTAACGTTGCGAGATCACCATCCTGCTTACACAGAGACGTTAAACAGCGCAATGATTGATTCAAACATTGGTCAGGCCTGCTCAAATGTTACGACCGTTTCTGTATGCAATACACTTATATTGTAAACGGACCCGTATTTTTCAAAGACAAGATTAAAATAGATATGATTTCCGCGCTCTCGGAGCTCCCAGTAAGCCATTCTATCCAAGACGGTCGCTGTTCCTGAGTCGACGCTCTCACCATAACCATACAAGTAATATGCACAATCCGTCTGGTCACATGAAAACGCCTGTCCAGGTTCCAACTTGCTCACAACGATTGTCATTGGACCGATACTGACATCTTGTTCTCCTCGGACTTCTTGTGGGTCTGTTTTTCCTGGATAGCCATTGAGTTCCCAGCCTTGAGGATAGTAAAAAGAGTAGGCAAGGTTATAAAAACTATTCCAAGAACTAACAAAGGGAGCGATATGGTCATCAACAACAAACGTCGTTCCGTCTTCTCTTTCAAAAAATGTTTCACTGTCCTCAGCAATCTCACCTTCATTAACAGGAAAATCGTTTAACGTAAAAAAGAGAGATGATAGGGAAGTTAGAAGCGCAAGAATGGCGATGCTCAGTACGAAAGAATATTTCATATATCAAGACTATAAAACAAAACTCGAACCTTTAGTAGTTCAAGTCTTAGCGAATCTTCCCATCAGTTCTGCTGTATCGACGATATGGCCCGCAAGCGCTTTTAAGACATCTTGTTTGGTAGCACCCTCTTTGAGATTGAGTAGGGTGTTGAGGGCGTAGACTTTGAAGAAGTATCGATGTTCTCGATCTGGTGGGCGCGGTCCTCCGTATTGAAGTTCACCTCTTGTGCCAGAGCCACAAATTCCTGCAGGCGACCATGCTTCGCAAATTTCTGTGATATCGGGTGGAATATTGAAAACGACCCAATGATCCCACACGGGTACTCCAGCTGATTCAGGAACATCAGGATCTTCCATAATGAGCACAAGAGATTTGGTTCCTTCTGGAATCTCTTCAAAACAAAGTGGTGGATTACAGTTTTCAAAATCCCGCCCATACTTTTTAGGAATCTGCTCACCATGCTCGAATACCGGACTAGAAATTTTCATACATGAGTATCAATTTTGAGGAATCTAGGTTCATTTACAGATTTCTCTTAAATCATCATAACAAAAACAGACCGCGCATGCGATCTGTTTTTGTGGCTCCGATTGCTGGACTGGTTCAGAACCGCAAAATGGTCAGGGCTGAAGCCGTTGTTGGTTCAGTTTGTTTGAGACTACAAGCGATCATTTGTCATAATCAGTTTCGCATCGCTTACCAAGTCCCCAAAAGCTTGACCTGACCGCATGTCGTTATCATCACAATCCTCAAGTCGAATCGTAAGAGCCTCATTAAGACCTTTGATGACAGCATAATTTACCAGACAAGAGCCATCATATTCTGGTGTGAAGTAGTAAATAAGGCTCTCTGATCCTGCGTTTGTTGGTGTTGGCTGTTTTGTTGGCCAAACACGGTCACCGCCGTAGTATATGTCGTTGATGAACATGTCCATAGAGTAGCCAGGAGAGTCAATCCATCCCGTAGCAACGCTAATCGTTCCACCACCTGAAATGACAAAACTTGGTGCATTGTCTGATGAGAGAAGCTCTGATGTTTCCGTAAGGCGAATCAATCCCGTGTTCCATGAAAGAGTATAATCAAAGTCTCCATGTTCACTATGAAAAGTTTCTGATCGAACCTCTGGAAGAGATGTACACGAACCTTTATCGCAGTAATTTTCCATGCCACACTCACTGTCTGCGGTACATTCCGTAAGACCAACACATTGTCCGTCATCACAAACAAAATCACCGCTGCACGGGATTATGTCACTACATTCGACATCATCATCCTCAAGTGTGGCTACAGTTGAAGACACCTGATCATTCATTTGTTCTATTGGCCTGACCAAAGCAAAAACACTCAAAACAACAGCTATGAGTGATAGGAGTATTGATGTCACAAATAGCGGCATCAAATACTTTGGTAGAGTGAAGCTCTGTGGAGTTTGATTTTCCATAAATACAATTCAAGTTGATTTGGAATCATTATACCAGGTTTGGATTCCGAAGTCCCACTTGGGTCAAACAAAAAACCTCAGTAAAACTGAGATTTTTTGTTGGCTCGGGGGGAGGGATTCGAACCCTCGACCCATTGGTTAACAGCCAATTGCTCTGCCGCTGAGCTACCCCCGAATATTCAATTCATCTAAAAGAACGAGACGAGTATAGCAAGGGATAGGGATGGATGCAAGATCTTGCAGGAGAAGTGATATACTTTCTATATGTTTGGAATAGTTGAAAAATTTCTTCGGTTTAGAGCTCTTAAGAAGTTCTATGTGCGTTACGAGCGTCTGCTTGTTCCAGGAATGCTCCTGGTGGGTGTTTTGGTGGACGTGATCACGTTTCGGACGGTGTCTGTGAGCACGGCTCTTATTCTGCTCATGGTCTATGCGGTTATTGCTGGAATAATGATTCTAGTGATGCATTGGCACGATGCGCGTAAGACGTTGATTGAGAGACCGACCGGTAGGGGATATGTTCGATTAATTGCCCCGCTCGTTGTTCAGTTTACGTTCGGGGCGTGTTTGAGTGGTTCTTTAGTTTTTTATTGGTTCTCTGGAGCGTTTACCGTTTCGTGGCCATTCATTCTCGTTCTCGTGTTTTTGATGGGGGCCAATGATGTTTTTCGAGAATACTATCTCAAGCCCATTGTTCAGTTGAGTGTGTACTATTTTATTCTGTTTTCTGTCCTGTCAGTTTCTTTTCCGTTCCTTTTCAACTCCTTAAGTTCCTGGATCTTTGTCTTCTCTGGAGGTGTAAGTTTAGTGATTGGAGTGTTGTATGTGCAAGGACTATTCCGTGTAAGACCTGACCTTCGGCATATACGTCCTCGCCCGATCTTTTCCATGCTGATTATTTTTGGGGTGATGAATGCGTTGTACTTTGGTAATGTCATTCCTCCCATTCCACTCTCATTAATAGATGCTGGAGTCTATCATTCTGTTGAGCACGTAGGTTCAGATTATGTGGTCTACGGGGAAGAGGAATCATTCATCGATCAACTGATTCCTGGTCAGACCATTCATGCTTCGTCCGGACGAAGACTCTATGTGTACGCATCTATCTTTGCTCCAGTTGACTTGAACACAACTATTGTTCATCACTGGCAACGGTATGAAGAAGGGGAGGGATGGGTGAGTGTGAATCGATTATCCTATTCAATCAGTGGAGGGCGTTCTGGAGGATATCGAGGGTACTCCTATCTCACCAATTATCAGTCGGGGACTTGGAGGGTGGATGTTGAGACACTGCGCGGGCAAGTGATTGGACGCTTGAAATTTGAAATTGAGGATGTTGAAAATCTGCCTGAGTTAATTAAACAGATAAAATAAAAGACTCCTCAGGAGGAGTCAGCGGTCGAGAGGGCTCGACGAGGGGCGGGTACACACGTAGTAGATGTAGCCGTTTTCGATGTGCGTGTAGAGGGAGGCTGAGGCGAGGAAGAGCGTCACGGTCCCGATCATGCTGATGATCGTGGGGGTGAACTCCATGGTAAGGAACGGATTGGTTCCGTTGTACAACGGCCGAGTTCCGAAAACGAGGGCGACGATGAACACCACTTCCGCGTAGACCTTGCGCTTCCCCCAGAGGTTCGCTCCACCGGGATCAAGCTTCAGGAAACGCTTGACCGGACGCACGAGCGTGAGGAGAACTGCCAGACCGGTCATGAGAACGGCGACCCCTTCGTCGACGTATTCAAGACCAATCGTCCAGAGCAGACCAATGAAACGGATCTTGTCGATGAAGGGGTCCAGTGCCCGACCCAAGTGGGTGACTCCACGGTAGTTCAGCTGTTCGATGAAGGTGAGGAGCGCTTCATCCTCTCGCGACATGAGAGAGCGGTCTCCCTGGTGGAACCGCGCGACACAGCCGTCCCACCAGTCGGTGAGAAAGCTGATGATCAGGCACGCTACGGCGAGCCAGTCCTGATCGATACAGAAGAGCAGGATGCCGATGAGGGCCATGAGCCCACCGAAGAGCGTGATCGTGTTTGCGCTCGTAAATCCGAGCGACTTTCCAATCCAGGTTGAGATGTCCATGGGCGACTTCCTTTGTGTGCTCGACTTATGTATCACGAACATCCGTAAATGAAAAGTGAATAATCTGAAGAAGCTATTCTGTAAAAAGTTTGGTAAAATGATTTAGCTATGCAAAAAACGGACGATCAATGGAAAAGGGAGCTGACTCCTGAACAATATCGCGTCCTGCGTGAGAAGGGGACGGAGGTTCCATTTTCAGGAACGTATAACCTCCTCAATGATGATGGGATGTATCATTGTGCTGGCTGTGGCGCTGTCCTATTTTCCTCGGAGGGTAAATTCGATGCAGGGTGTGGCTGGCCAAGTTTTGATCGTGTGGTGAACTCTGACTCGGTAAAACTCATCGAAGACCGATCACAAGGCATGGTGCGTACAGAGGTTGTTTGTGCTTCTTGTGGGGGGCATCTCGGTCATTTGTTTGATGACGGTCCCACTCAGACAGGGAAGCGGTTTTGTATCAATTCGACGGCACTGGAGTTTAACAAAACGGAGCTATGATCGGACCAGTTCTCATTATCTTCATTGCCTTTTTTGGATTTTGCTTAGCCGTCTATTTGTTTCACAAAAAACGACGAAAGCAGGAGCATTTCATCTGTCCATTTCGTGGAAATTGTACAGATGTTATTCAAAGCGATTATTCAAAATTTTTAGGAGTCCCCGTTGAGATTCTTGGTCTACTGTATTACGCCTTGATTGCCGTTGGGTATGGGTTTGTGATTGCTGATTCCGTATTCGAGTGGTTTGACGTGTTTCTCCTGATCGCCTCCGCCTTCGCCTTTCTGTTCTCTCTCTATCTCACCTCCATTCAGGTGTTTGCTTTGAAGAAATTTTGTACGTGGTGTTTATTGTCTGCCTCTTTTTGCTTGGCGATCTTTGCTATTTCATTAGGAGGTTCGCTTGACGTCGTGATTCCTTTTTTTATTCACTATCGAGCAATCATAGGAGCGGTGCATCTTCTCACTATTGGTATTGGAACGGGGATTGTGACAACGACAACCGTTTTCTTTTATCAATTCCTTCGAGATGGTCGTCTGTCTGCAGAGGAATCAAAGGTGCTCTCAACCCTTTTCGAGCTCGGCTGGGTTTCCTTAGGGCTTTTACTCACACTCGTGGGGGCGCTGTATGTATCGGGAGCAGACTGGTTCATTCATTCATCTGTTTTCCTCCTAGAAATTGTTGCAACCCTTGGAATGATTCTTGGAACAGGCTATCTCACACTTCAGGTCATGCCACAACTTGAACGGATCTCTTCTGGGGAAGAGCATGTCCATGAATCCGGTGAACTTTTGCTGGCACGTAAACGTGTTTTTATGCTTGGTCCGGTGAGTCTTGTCTCCTGGTATGCGGTCTTTCTTCTCAGTATTCTTCCAAATAAAGCATTCATCACGACGACGTATCTCCTTATCGGATATCTTCTTCTCTTACTTTTGGCTATGGCATGTGGAATGGTCATGTACAGAAGAATCCTCTTAACCTCACATTGATCTTTGTATGCCTGATGCGATTTCGCTTTTATTCCCTGCGTTTATTGCAGGAATCCTCACATTCTTAGCGCCCTGTACGCTTCCTCTCGTTCCTGCATACCTTGGGTTTATTAGTGGGGCCTCTGCAAAAGATTTAGAGGATCCACATGTTCGACCACAGATCAGAAAAAAGGTTCTCATGAACGGAATCTTTTATGTTCTTGGGTTTAGTGTGATCTTTATTGGACTCGGAGTGCTTTTTGGACTCGGAGGGTCCGCATTGGCACAGTATCAGGATGTTCTTGAGAGAATCGGAGGAGTGTTTATCCTTTTCTTTGGTCTTTACCTTGTTGGAATTTTGGAGCGAATCCCGGTTCTTCAAAAAATTCTCTCATCAGAACATCGATTTAAACTCCCGAGCTCATTAAAACCAGGGACTCCTTCTAGTTCATTTATTTTTGGAGCGACATTTGCGTTTGGATGGACCCCCTGTGTTGGTCCTATTCTTGGTTCGATTCTTTTTCTTGCGTCTTCAACTGCGACGGTCTGGCAAGGAGCCCTTCTTCTTTCGGTGTTCTCATTGGGGTTGGCGATTCCATTTCTTCTTATCGCACTAGGGATTGGTCATGCCACACAAACGATTAAAAAGCTGACACGCATTCTCCCATATGTTTCGATCGTCGGAGGAGTCATGTTGATTGCGTTGGGTATTCTTCTTGTGACAGACTCGCTTTCCATTTGGCTTTCCTGGAGCTACCAATTGTTTGAAGTCTTCCAATATGAGCGTCTTTTGGACTATCTCTAGTCTTCCACAGGACGCTCGATTGTCATATATGACTATGTTATACTGGCGATCGCTATGAAAAAATCATTCTTTTGGGCATTTCTTGCCATCGTATTTATAGGTGGGGGATGTGTTGGTGGGGGGGAGCCACAAGATATTGAAGAAGTGGCTTCTGGAATTGATCGAGATTCCATTTTATTTGAGGCACAGAAGAATGGTCTTATTATGACCGATGAGGAAATCTCAGCCATGACGTCAGGAGGTGTTATTGTAGATGAATCTGGTGAAACTCCAGAGATCATTGAACGCTATCTTGAAACGGATGTGCGAGGATGGGCCTCTGCAGCTCTTGCGGATGTGACTGGAGGTGAGAGTTTTGGAATCGCACACACACAATTTGAATCAGGGTTGTTTACGTTGATTTCTAACATGGGGAATCTTCCTGATCCAGCTGAAGGGTACTTCTACGAAGGATGGTTGGTCCGAAGAGGAGAATCTATGTCTGTCATAAGCACGGGAGTTGCTGAAAAGACAGCGGAAGGATACGTGAACGTGTACACGTCAAAGACAGATCTCTCTGACCATGATTTCTACGTATTGACCTTAGAACCAAACGATGAAGATCCGGCGCCGGCAGAACATATCTTGGAAGGAACGCTCAGATAATAAAACAGCCTCCCGATCGGGAGGCTGTTTTATTATTGTGTATTTGTGACGTAGATCATCAGGTATTGTCCGTTCTTGAGAGGAACCATCGTTGGATCTTTCACGTAGACCTCATTGCCTGTTGGTTCAAGAGGGGATTCATCAGAGGGATACCAGTCGAATCCATTTTTACTCCACGAAGAGGAGATCGAACCGTCACTCCCAAATAACGAGAGGTAAAATCGATCATCGATCCACATGCCGTTTGCTGGCACGAGGAATGACGATGCTTTAGGGAAACTCGTGATCCCGTAAACGGAGAATCGTATTCCATCGAGACTCGTGAGGTGCCAGAGTTTCTCAACACCACCCTGAGAAAGAGCGTACATGTGCCACGTGTCACCGATTTTGAATGTGGTGGAATCAATTGCGATGTTATTTGAGGGAACAAAGATCGAACTTTTGTACTCGAACGTGATTCCATCAAGACTTTCGGCATAATGAATCCCCTGAGGATTCCCGCTGGTAAAGTACATTCTTACGGTTCCATCAGGAAGGAGAATGACGTCAGGATCGACCACTCGATAGATCCCTTCTGGAGTCCCTGTAAGTTCAAGGTATTTGAAAATCCAACTATTTCCGTTGTCTTGAGAGATAGCAACCGCGGTTGTATTGAGAAGATCGCCAACCATCCAGCCAGTATAATAGAGATAGACATCCCCATTTTCTTTAATCAATGCATCAGGAACATTTGCTTGATCAGAAATCCATAGATCGTTTGAGACATAGGTTAGACCATCAGATGAAATCGCGGTTTTAAGCGTGCGCTCAAATGGCCCTTCCTGGGACGCTTCTTCACCGTCTGGAGATGTCGCAGATCCTCTTTGAGGATCAAAATCACTCTCAAGACGTTCCGTCTGTGCACATCCGAAGCCAAAAAGGATGAGAAGGAGAAATAGACTTGTGATGTTTTTCATAGGTTTTTAGGTTAACCGTAGTCTAACAAATTTGAAAATAGAACGGCAATAGAAAAGACCTCAGGTTATTCTGAGGTCTTTTTGTTGGCTTTTACGATACGGATGGCTTTTGCTTTTCGACTGTTGGTGAGCTGTACCTTACGGGCAGCCTTCCAAGCGGTAAAAATTTGTTTTCGTTTTCCAGGCATAGAGTTTGTTGAATTTGTGCCAAGTATAGGCAATAGAGGGGATTTCGTCAAGCCTTATCCCCATCCACGACTTCTGCGCATTCTGTGAGAATTTTCTGTAATCGGCGTTGGGGGATTTGTGTCGTTGAACTGAGCTGGTCCACAGGAATGGTGATGAGCTCACGACACAACATAAGATCCGTTCGAGCAAAAGCCGATATTTCTGATGATGTAAGATCATTGAGAACGGTTAGCGGATAGAGAGAGTTAATATCGACCATTTGAGCGAATGTTTGTTCTGTGGGGTGATTCCATCCTATTAACTTCATGTGTTTGCAATGTCCAAATTGAAGAGACTGATCGGTGAACGATGCATTGGTGACAATCCAGACTTCATCAAAGTGAGGACAATTTCCAATTTTTGATCCATCGACAAGGTCGAGGAAACGAGCCCAAGTCGCCATTGTATCTTTAATCGTTATGGTTGAAGTAAAATCGTGACGAAATTTTGCCTCGATAAATGCCGTGCGCCCATCTTTTTCTGCGGTGACGTCGATCTCATGTTCGATACAGGCTCCTCTGTAGGTATCTGGAGTTGCTGTCTTGTACCCATAGGCACTCAGAACTGCTGAAACATACTTTTCAAAGTTATATCCTGCAGGTCCGAGTTTCACAATGGCTTCTCGCAATGTATATCTGACACCTGCCCAAGGCTTTATGTTTGCGAGTTCTTTTCGAACGATCGCGTAGATCGTTTTTGTCTTCATTTTTGGTTTCAGTTTTGACTCAACCGCCTGCAAGACTTTTTTTGCCGTCGCTTCATCGGCTCCCGTCCGCATAATGGAAGAGAGAATTTTCTGAGCATCGAATGGCGCAAGAGTCCCATCGAATTTCGTAATGAGGATATCTTTTTCAGTCATAGTGGTCGTAGTATACCAATTCCTGTAAAATAGTCGCATATGGACAGTGCGTTTCTCATGGGGATCATTCATCCTGGTCAAGTTCTATTTGCCCTGACGGTCTTATTCTTTGGTTCAGCGTTTACGCTGAGTTTTCTCATCGGGACAAAAGCACAGGTTGTCCGTCCGCTTATCGGAGTTCTTTTTCTTATTTTGTTTCTTTTGTTAGGAACGGTTGCGATTGAGTTCAGTCAGGCAGCAACTCCTTCTTATACCTACGGAACGTTCGCTTCACTGTCTGAGGCTCTCTCAACGCATCGATGGCTCTTATTCCAGCTTCCTATTATTCTGACCTTGACGAGCCTGCTTGTGTTATTTGTCTACGGAGAAAAGATTGGTCACGCTCATGCTCGGTTGTATCGAACAACCGTACTCATAGCGATTGCCATCAGTTTCGCAAGTGTCCTCGCCATCATTTTTGAATCAATGATTTAGTATGTTGCGACTTTTTTCTCAACGTGTGCACGAGTCTTTTGCTCTCTCAGCTATTCTTGCAGGGTCTGTTGCGTTACATGTGGCATGGATTGATAATCTTCTTATTTCACGATCGCGTACGATTGCGGAATGGGTGACATTGAATCCAGACATTGGTCCTATTTCTGGATTGTATGTCGACACGCTTGGGGCGTTTTTTGTCACACTCCTCGTTATGACGTTCCTTTGGCGAGGACGAGATGTTTCGCATTGGCGAGATCGAGTCTTTTGGTTCTTTATCCTTTCAATCGTTCTGTTCCTCGTGATGACTCTTCCCTTTATCTACGGTTTTGCGGTGACGTAACGTTTTAGGTAGACTAAAGGTTCTTAGCATTGATTGATTTGTTTCTATGGATATTTCGGTACGAAAAGGAGAAGTTGTTGAGCAGGCATGCGATCTTTTGGTTCTCCATGCGTTTTCTGGTTCAAAGGGGCTTGTGGGGGATCTAAAAACTGTCGATGAGGCGCTTGGAGGGAAGGTGATGAAGTTCATGAAGGAAGATGGATTTAAGGGAAAGAGCGACTCAACTTTTCTTATGCGAACGCATGGGGAAATTGCACCAAAGCGTATTTTGGTTTTGGGACTTGGAAAGCAAGAAGAATTTACGGTGGAATCCGTGCGCCAGGCATCAGCGGTCTCAGTAAACATAGCAACGAGTCTGAAGGTAAAGACCGTGCTATCCGCGATTCAGGCGTTTGATGGAGAAACAGTAACCGTTGGAGATTGGGCTCAAGCTATGGCCGAGGGAGCACGTCTTGCCGAGTATCGCTTTGATGTCTACAAAAAACCATCAAAATCAACCGTCGCGATAAAAAAGTTTGATCTTCTTTTGCAGGGTGGACGTGACGTACGCCTTGCTCAAAAAGGGGTTGAGTTGGGAGATCTTATGGCAAAGGGGACGATCCTTGCTCGAGATCTTGTCAATACCCCTGCGCAGGATATGCACCCTCAAACGCTGGTTGACACAGCGAAAAATCTTGCCAAAGGGAAGGGGAGTATTCGCGTGCGTGTCTATGATCGAGAGGCGCTGAAACGTATGGGGGCAGGAGGTATTCTTGGGGTGGCTCAAGGATCAGAATACCCACCGTACCTTGTTCACATGGTGTATAAACCACGAAAGCCAACAACAAAACGTGTGGCTCTTGTAGGAAAGGCTGTCACGTTTGATTCCGGCGGATTGTCCCTGAAACCTGCCCAGTTTATGGAAACGATGAAAATCGATATGGGGGGATCTGCGGCCGTTCTTGGCGCTTTCTCTGTGATTGATGAGATCGCTCCGTCGTGCGAGGTTCATGGAATCTTTGGGGCCGTTGAAAATATGCCGAGCGGAAAAGCCATGCGTCCTGGTGATGTATTGGTAGCGATGAATAAAAAAACGATAGAGGTTCTTAATACGGACGCAGAGGGTCGACTCACGCTTGCCGATACCCTGTGCTTTGCGGTGAAGCAAAAACCACAGGCAATTATCGATCTTGCGACACTTACCGGGGCGTGTGTTGTTGCGCTCGGAGAAGAGTATACGGGGCTGATGTCTAATAACGATGAGCTCTCAACAAGGATTCTAGAATCAGCAAACACAGCCGGTGAAAAAATGTGGAGATTGCCATTAGAAAAAAATTACAAAAAATTGTTAAAGAGTCAGGTTGCAGATATGCAGAATGTTGGCTCTCGATGGGGAGGGGCACTCACCGCAGGATTGTTCCTTGAAGAATTTGTTGGGAAGACGCCTTGGGCTCATCTTGATATTGCTGGACCTGCGTACGCTGAACGTGATATCGATGCGTACACAAAAAAGGGAGCAACCGGGCATGGCGTGCGGACCCTTCTGCGTTATCTCAAGAGCCTCTAGTATGTATACCCTTGATCAAACCCATCGAAAGCTCGTGTTGGTCTGTACAAATAATCGGCAAGATGGAAGAGCCTGTTGTGCAGAACAGGGTGCTGTGGATCTTCATAGAAAGTTAAAGAACGCCGTAGCGGCGAGAGATCCTCGTATTCGTGTTTCCCAATCAGGATGTTTAGATCACTGCAATACGGGAGTAACTGTCGTCATCATGCCTGATAACATTTGGCTCGGACGCGTCATGGATCATGATATTCCCGAGCTTGTTAACCTCATAACGTCTTAGTCTATGTCTGTCATTGTGTATTCGACCCCAACCTGTCCGTTTTGCAAAAAGGTGAAATCCTATCTTCAGGAACATCAGATTGAATTTACCGATATTGATGTCATGGGGGATCAAGAACAAGCAGCAGAGATGATTAAGAAGTCTGGACAAATGGGGGTCCCTGTCATCGATGTCGATGGAGAAATTGTGATTGGCTTTGACGAGAAAAAACTCAAAGAACTCATTCAACCTAAATCATAAATGTTCCCTTATCCATATGTCTAAATTTGCGATCCTTCCGTTCATGGCCTTTGCCCTCATTCTCACAGGAGCTGGTTGTACCTTTTTTGATTACTCTGGTGACGATTCCGTGGAGTCGTCTAGTGCCATCGACTCATCCGAATATGATTACGAGGTCCCAGATGGACTTACGGCCGTTGTGGATGCTCCCCTTCGTGCCTCTGTTGGAGAATCCTTTCCTGTTGTCGTGACGATCACGAACAATACAGACGAGGAGCAGTTGCTTCATAGCATCGATGTTGCAGAAGCCTACATCGATGGAATTGCTGTTATCTCTACCAGTCCCGTTTTCACAGAATCCTTTATTCTTGGCGATGGAACCGTGACGCATTTCTTTGAAACACCTGTTCCTGCGGGAGAGGTTGTTACTGCAACCTTTACGATGGAAGCGTTGACTCCGGGAGATATGCGAGGAGACTTCGATGTATGTTTTGCTGAAGGAGGCACCTGCGCATTTCTTCAGATCCGAACCATCGTTGAATAACTATTTTCCAACACAAAAAACCGCCAGACTGGCGGTTTTTTTATTCTCAGGTTTATGCTTTTCCAAGCGTTTCTTTTCCGGCAGACCAATCCATAGGACAAAGTTCTCCTGTTTGAAGGGCCTTGAGGACACGGAGCGTTTCATCAACAGAACGTCCGACGCCGAGATCGTGATACAACGCATATCGGAGGACGCCTTCTGGGTCGATGATAAATGTCCCACGAAGAGCGATTCCTTCTTCAGGAAGGAGAACGCCGTAATCCCAGCTCATATCACGGGTGATGTCAGAGAAGAGTGGGTAGTTGAGATCTCCAAGTTCTTTAAGCCACGCTTTGTGAGAGTGAACAGAATCCGTTGATCCTCCAAGGACCTCTGCGTTTAGGGCCGAAAACTCGTCGTAACGTTTTGAGAATCCAGTGATCTCTGTTGGACACACGAATGTAAAGTCGAGTGGGTAGAAAAAGAGAACGAGCCACTTTCCTTTGTAATCCTCAAGCTTCGCCCGAGAGAAGTCACCGCCTTTAATAACGGTCTCAACGCTAAAGGTTGGGGCAGGTTTACTTACCTGAGCCAATTGAGGAGCGTGTACGTCTTCATTAAACTCTTCCATAAAAATATTGTTAATCAATTAAGTAAGGCCTGCATCGTCATTCATTCGTCGATGCGCTACTATGGTAGCGTACTACCTAGGTTCGTCAACCTCATTTATTGCCTATGTCCAGATATACCCTGCTTTTGTTTATAAGTTTTCTTCTGGTAGGAGTTGGAATTCTTTTTTATCAATATCGGTCTTTTCGATCTCCTCTTCTCTTTTTATCCCAGGAAGATCCCATTGTTGAAATCGTCGTGGCAAACCCTCAATTGAATGCGATCCCCTCGATTGATCAACCTGCGTATGAATCCATGGCTTCCGCGGATGTCTACCTAAATGATGCAGGATTTGGATTAGCAGTAGAAGCGGGAAATCAAGTGAGATTTTATCCGTATCAAATTCTTGTGTGGCATGGAGTTGTCAATGACGAACTAAACGGAGAACCGCTTCTGGTCACGTACGATCCACTTTGTAATAGTGGACTCGTGTATCGTCGTGAAATTCATGGAGAAGAGGAAACCTTTGGGGTCTCGGGAAAACTTTGGAATAACAACACTCTACTCTTTGACACCTCGACAGAATCTCTTTGGAGTCAATTAACGAGTGAGGCGATTCAAGGTGAATTCACTGATACACGTCTTGATCGCTATCCTTCGCAAGTGATGACCTGGACGCAATTCAAAACACAGTATTCAGGAGAACAAGTTCTTTCACGGGAAACGGGACATGTGCGTGACTATACACAGAATCCCTATGAACAAGCGGAATATGAAACATCGTCCGCTATTTGGTTTCCGCTTTCTGAAGAGGACACTCGTCTAAACCCGAAATCCTTGGTGTTTGGCTTGGAGCGAGAGGGGATTGTTTCCGCGTTCCCAGTGGACAGTTGGTCTGAGTTTGATACCATTATGGAACAAATGGAGGATGGAGACATTCTTCAACCATCCTTTTGGTTCTGTTGGGCATCTCTACACCCAGGAACAGAGATTTATTCACTTAACGACTAAGTTTATGGAAATTCTCATTCTTATCTTGTTCGTGTATATCCTTTCCACCATTCGTATTATTTACGAATATCAGCGTGGAGTGATCTTCCTTGTAGGAAAATACACGCATACGCATACGCCTGGAATTAAGCTTGTCTTCTGGCCAATTCAAACCATGAAGAAGGTTGATATTCGCGTAAAGGCTGTGGATGTACCAGATCAAGAAGCGATTACAAAGGACAATATTTCCGCACGTATCAACGCTGTGATTTATTACAAAGTAAAGGACGCCGCAAAGTCGTTTATCGAAGTCGAGAATTTTCGTTATGCGGTGAGTCAGCTCGCTCAGACGACGATGCGAAATGTGGTTGGAGAAATGGATCTGGACGAACTTCTCAGTCAGCGTGATCAAGCGTCAAAAAAGATTAAAGAGATTGTTGATACACTGACAGATCCATGGGGGATCCAAGTTGATAATGTAGAACTCAAGGACATCACACTCCCAGAAGAGATGAAGCGCACGATGGCAAAGCAGGCAGAAGCTGAGCGTGAACGTCGTGCGGTTGTCATTAAGGCTCTTGGAGAAACAGAAGCCGCAGAGAATATTGCAAAGGCGGCTGCGATGCTCTCCGCTTCCCCTGGAGCGTTGCATCTTCGAACATTGAGTACTCTTAATGATCTTTCGTCAGATCAATCAAATACGGTCGTTTTTGCTCTTCCTCTTGAGGTTCTCCGAGCCTTCGAGCGTATGGGCGAACACAAGTAACCTGTTATGCCGACGCTTTTTGTTGTAGCAACACCCATCGGCAACCTGTCAGACATTAGCGAGCGGGCGAAAGCCACGCTCGCTTCTGTTCACACGGTGTTGTGTGAAGACACGCGCGTCACAGGAAAGCTCCTGTTTTCCTACCAAATAAAGGTCCCGATGATGTCGTATCACCAGCATTCTGGGCAGATAAAGACCAATAAAGTCATCGAACTTCTGGAAGAAGGACATGACCTTGCTCTGGTAACCGATGCCGGAACACCTGCTATTTCTGATCCAGGAGGAAAACTCATCGAAGAACTCCTAGGACATTTTGGTGACACGATTACGATTACCCCTATTCCTGGAGTCTCTGCCGTGACGACAGCTCTCTCCATTGCCGGAGTCTCCGCAGACGAGTTTCTCTTTCTCGGTTTTCCTCCGCATAAAAAAGGCCGACAAACGTTTTTCGATCGCGTAGCGGGTGTGAAATCTACCGTTGTGCTATATGAAAGTACGCATCGAATTTTCAAGTCACTCGAAGACATTTCAAAACGAACACCAGAGCGACATCTTATTGTGTGTCGTGAACTCACAAAAATGTACGAAACAACGTATCGAGGCACCGCATCAGAAGTGACACAGATGCTTCAATCAACTAGTATCAAAGGAGAATTCGTTATCGTTCTTGGACCTCTATGAATCCGTATTACATCACCACAACCCTTCCCTACGTCAACGCAAAACCTCATATTGGTTTTGCCCTTGAAATTGTTCAAGCGGATGCCTTGGCTCGCTATTATCGAGGCAAGGGAATGGAGGTGGTATTCAATACCGGAACAGATGAACATGGACAGAAGATTTATGAAAAAGCCGTTGCGGAGGGGAAGGAGCCAAAGGCATATGTGGATGAGTACGCGAGCAAGTTCGATGCTCTTAAACACGCCTTGAATTTGAGTTATACGAATTTTATTCAGACAAGCGATCCAGCACATGAATTAGCCGCACAAGAATTTTGGAAACGGTGTGATGCAAAGGGAGACATTGAGAAGCGTCAATATCAAGTGAAGTACTGTGTTGGGTGTGAGCTCGAAAAGACGGATTCAGAACTCGTTGATGGACATTGTCCTGTTCATCCAAATCTTACGATTGAACTGATTGATGAAGAAAACTATTTCTTCAAATTTTCAAATTACCAACAAGCCTTACTCGACCTCTATCAAGAAAGACCAGATTTTGTTGCTCCTCCACATCGACTAAATGAAATTCGTACGTTTGTTGAGTCGGGGCTCAATGATTTTAGTATTTCTCGGGTGGCCTCCAAGATGCCCTGGGGGGTTCCTGTTCCAGGGGACGAGAGTCAAGTCATGTACGTCTGGTTTGATGCGCTGGTTAACTACATTTCAACGCTTGGTTGGCCAAATGAAACAGGTGTCTTTAAGGATTTTTGGCCGGGGGTACAGGTCGCCGGAAAGGATAACCTGCGTCAGCAGTCTGCGATGTGGCAGGCGATGTTGATGTCCGCAAATCTTCCGCCATCGAAGCAGATATTTATTCATGGATTCATTACTTCCGGAGGGCAAAAGATGAGCAAGAGTCTTGGAAATGTCGTCGATCCATTTGAGATGGTTGAGGAGTTTGGGACAGATGCCCTGCGCTATTACCTCTTGCGTGAAATTCCTTCCCATGAGGATGGTGATTTTTCGCTTCCGCGCATGGAGGAACGTTTTGCCGAACTTGCGAATCGCCTCGGAAACCTTGTGAGTCGAGTTGGAGCGATGAGTCAGAAATACTTTGAAGGAAAGCTTGATCCGGTTAACATCGATTGGTCTACTCGTGAAGAGGCGCTCGATACAGCCATAAAGCACTACGATTTCAAGGGGTACGTCGATGAGGTGTTTGCCGTTGTCGATGAAGCAAATGAAGCCGTTGATAAAAAAGCACCATTCAAGTTGGTCAAAACGGATGAAGCTGGCGCAAAAGCGGTGCTCTCATCAATTGCAGAACAGATTCGATTTATTGGACGTGCGCTTGCACCAGTCCTTCCACAAACGTCAGATGAAATCCTTAGACGATATGGTACGATGATCGAAACGGGGGAGCCATTATTTCCGCGACGTGATACGTAACCTATGGGATTCATCGACATCATCCTTCTTGTCATCGTTGGAGCGTTTGTCTTTTTTGGATTATTCTTTGGCCTGATTCATACCATCGGGTCGATTATTGGATCGATCATTGGGATTGTCGCAGCGACGTTTCTTACGGACGCCGTTGTAAATATGTTCGGATTTTTATCAGATTCTGGTCCGACAAAAGTGTTTGTGTTCGTGGTGATCTTTTTGATTATCTCCAGATTGATTGGACTCGTCATCATGATTCTTGAAAAAGTGTTCGGATTTTTTTCAATTATTCCGTTTGCAAAAACGATTAATCATCTCCTTGGGGCTGGTCTCGGGTTTATTGAGGGACTCATTATTGTTGGAGTTGTTCTTTTTTATGCGATGCAGGTCTTACCGGAAGACACCTTGTTCTATGCTCTTGAAGGTTCTTTTGTTGCAAAGTATTTAGTTGCCTTTGTTTCAGCCATCGGATCTCTTTTCACTGTCTGAGCCTACATATGAAATTGATTGATTCACACTGTCACGTGCATTTCAATGCGTATAAAGAGGATATGGATGAAGTCATTCAAAAGACCCTGGATGAAGGGGTTTTTATGATTACGGTTGGAACGCAGAAAGATACGTCTAAGCATGGGCTTGAAGTAGCAGAGCGCTATGAGGGAATGTGGGCGACGGTGGGTCTGCATCCCAATCATACGGTTGAACAAGAGTTTTGGGATGATGATGAGCTTTCTCCTGATGAGCAAGCTACCCCAAAAATCAAAACTCGGGCAGAAGCGTTTGACATGGCCTATTATCGAGAACTTGTTCGTCATCCAAAATGCGTGGGGATAGGGGAGACGGGTCTTGATTATTACCGAATTCCAGAAGGCGTAGACAAGGAGACGGTCATGAAGAATCAGGAGGCAACAGTACGCGCGCAATTTGATCTCGCAACAGAAGCAGATCTTCCTGTCGTTATTCATTGTCGTGATGCGTATGCGGAGCAAGCAATGCTCATTCAGGAATATCTTGATGCAGGGAAACTCTCTCGACGTGGAGTGATTCATTGCTTTACCGGAACGCGTGAAGAAGCACAGAGATTTCTTGATCAAGGGTTCTATATTTCGTTCAGTGGAATCGTTACGTTTTCAAAGGCTCTTCAGGAGGTCGCTAAAACGATCCCTCTTGAAAAGCTTCTTATTGAAACAGACGCTCCGTATCTCACACCGGTTCCTGATCGTGGAAAACGAAATGAACCGTGGCGTGTGAAGTTCGTTGCGGAAAAGATTGCCGAGCTAAAGGGGGTCACCGTTGAAGAGGTAGCCGAGGCAACGGTCAAAAATACACAGTCTATCTTTCAACTTGATCAAAAATAGGTATGGATACAAAGAGCTTATTGACGAAAAAGATTCGAACAACACAACAGAAACGTAGGGGCGTGATTGAAAAGGCTCGACGAGGAGAACCTGTTCAACAGCCGATTACGGAAATTCCTGTCGTATTATACATCGTCTTTCTCGCCATTTTTCTCGTTCTGTTTATATCGATGCTCTTTTTTGTTGGAGCAGTTTTGTTTACCCGGCTTCAACCAGAATGGACGCAGGGAATTCTTGCCTTTCCCGTTCATGGTGGCTATGCCTTATTCTTGCTTCTGATGATTATCCCGTCCATTTTGCTGAGCACTCTCATTATTCAGATAGGAGGTGTGCTGATTCCGTCCATCGGGAATGGGCTCGTGTTGCGTGATACAGTTCGAATTCTTACGGACACATCACCAGCCATTTCCATCACGAATCCCAGAAAGCCATCTTTTGAAGATATGGTTACCGCCGTTCAATATATCGACCTTCAAGCACTTCAACGACAGACGGCGAAGCGCATGGGAATGGGATTCTTATTGATGGCGATACTCGTGAGTCCGTTTATGTGGCAAAGTGCGAGAATGTATTTGGGTGTCATTGATTCTGAAAATATGTTGTACCAATCGTTCTTCGATTGGGAAGCACGAAATATTTCCACCGATGGGCTACGCGTAACGGTTGGGGTGGAAGAAGTAGACTCCCATCTAGAGCCTTTGTATGAACTTACGTTTGCTGACGGAACTATTGTTGATGTGTGGGAACTCTCTCTTCCAAGCACTCCAACAGAGAATCTTCTTGCCTTGACCCAGTGGCTTGTCGATCAAAATGTCTCCATTCGATTTCAAACACTTCCAGATCTGTCCCGATTAAGACCAAGCATTCAAGAACATATCACAGGGACGATCGAGTCCATCCGTGAAATCGTAAACGAATAGGATACAGGCTTACGATCCATCCTTATATTCTAGAAAAACAGTCTTAGCGGACTGTTTTTTGATTGAAAAAAGTCAATAAAGTCGGCGGCCCAATAAAGTCGGCGGCCCAGCCGCCGACACATAAGGAAAAAGAAAACCGTTCGAGAGCAGAGGACCCAGGCGTGGGGTCATGCTTCGAACGGTGGACGCGGGTTGCGTCAGGGCGAGGACGCGGGGTCCTCGGTGCGGGCCGGGGTGTCCAGCGGGGGAACGACGGGGGTGTCGGCCTCGGGCGGGAGTGGGAGCTCGATGCCGGCGGAGGAGGCCATCTCCAGGAGGAGCGTCTTGTACGCTTCCATCAGGACCCAGCACTTGGGGTCCCAGACCTCGAGACCGAGGTTGGTCGCCGTCGTGCTGGCGAGGATCGCGACGACGAGGAGGTTGTCCTCGGTCGGGTTGATGATCGCCTGCTCGAGCAGTTCACCCGTGGGCTCACCGCCGAGCACGTCCTGGAGGGACAAGTTCGGGTTCTCCCGGCCAGCGGGGCCGAGGTTGTGGATGAGGTCCTTGAGGGCCTGCTCGACCGTGTTCGCGATCGATCCCCGGATCTTGGCTCCGAGACCACGGAGGGTGGCGATGGCCATCTCGCGGTTTCCGCCCGGGGGCAGGAGTCCGACAGCGGTCATGCCATCCATGGGGGGCTTCCGGAGCGCGTCGCGCAGGAGGGTCGAGCCGGAGCGCGGGTTGACGCTGTACAGGCTGGTCCCGAAGAGGGTCAGCCAGTCGACGTTGAACTCGGCCTGCTCAAGCTCACGGAGCTCGGTGTCGCCGATCTCCCCGGGGAGGCCCCAGGTGATGAGCTCGACCGAGTTCCAGTTCTCCTCGATGCGGAGGATCTGCTCCGGGACGAGTCCATCCTTGATGATGAGGGGCTGGCTCTTCTTCCCCAGCGTAGCGACTTTGCCACCGAGCCGAGCGACGATCCAGAAGTCACACCGCGACCGATCCAGGTCGCTGAAATCCCACCCCTTCCAGACCGGGGTGAGGCCCAAGGTGGCCGGGGAGCCGGCGGGCTTGAGGGTCAGGAAGCAGGCGGCCCGACCGAAGTTGTTGCAGATCTCCTGGATCTTCTCCCAGGCCTTGCTGGAGCCCTGGGCGGTGAGGCGGTCGACGATGTCGTCGTACCGGGTGATCTCAGCGCTGTCGCTGAGGCCCAAGGGCACGGCCCGAATCCGGCGGTTCTCCCTCCCGGTCTTCGGGTCGAAGTCCCGGATGAAGATGCAGTGCATGGCCTGACCGGCCCGGATCTGACCAGTGGTCTCATCGATGGTCACGTAGGGGATCAGCCCTCCGCGCCTGTTGCACAGGATCGCCGGCTGGACCTCGACCTCGACCCGCTTGTTCGGGTCCTTGGGATCAGGCAGTTCACACTTGCCGATGATGACGATGTCGTACTCGGGGACGAAGCCCATGGTGGGCCGGCCGTCATCCTCGAACTGGGGGACACCGTCCTTCGTCACCTGAGCGAGAGTGCTCCCGACGCGCCTACGCTCCCCACCGAAGATGACCTGGGTGACGAACGGGCTTCCGGCGGAGGTCGGGCTCATCACGAGGTGATCCTCGACCATCTTCATCCGCTCGCCCAGCGTCAGGCGACGCTTCTTCCCGCTCTCCATGATGTACCTGGGGAGCAGGTCGGCGACGATGCCCTTGATGCTCTGCACGATGCGTGCGATGGCCGGTCCCTTCTCAGGGATTGCCAGCGCGGTGGTCTGGGTGGGGTCGGTCACGGGACTCTCCTCGGTGATGCAGGGACCGCTTGGTTGCGGTATGCGGGGGTTGTTGAGAACGACTGGTCGTTTCAAAAACGCCAGGGACGGAGATTATCAGGAAAAGTGGTAATTGTCAATCATTCAGAGCAGATGATGTAAATCGATAACACTTTGCTTAGAAAATCAAATAATAGGCGTTAAAATGAGTTGACAATAAGCAAATTTCTTGGTAGTTTGAACCGTTGCTGAGTTTGGCAACTGCAGGAGGACCCATGAACCCCACGAGAGCCTGGGAAGTCCTGTTTGCACAGGAGGTTCCCAAAAACGTTGATTTCGACGAGGCGGTTACCGTCCTCATCGGAATCTGCGAAGTCGATCCTTCCATCACCCTCGTTCCGGAGGTACTCGACCGCGCAGAGGAGTACCTGACGGATGCACCAACCTTCGTAACGACGAACAGCACGGACCCGCGCGCTCCACACTGGACGCGCCATGCCGAATCGATCGGCCAGACCGTCGGTGCTGATCCAACGACGAGCACAACGACCGCACCAACAACGCCTGAGCCCACAGCTCCTACGACTTCTCTGAGCGCAAGCGCTCTCATCAGCGCGAACGTCGGAGGAAATGCTGGGCCTTCGCTTGGGGGATTCGGCCTTACAACTCCGGTTCGGACGGCTAGGACAGACCCGGACGATCCAGATCCAAAGCCTGATAGGAAGGCGAGGAAGAGGGGTCGAGATCGTGAGGGTGGCGAGGACAAGGAGGAAGGAAAGAAGGAGCCTGCTCCGACGTCCAAACCTCTGATTCTTCTCTCGCGAGACATTCCGGCGATCACACAGCGAATCCTCGCTCACGAGACCTACGTGAGCTACCGGACTTGGATCATCAGCACGTTCGGGACACTGCGAGCGGGTACGGATCCGAACAAGACCAGACAGCTTGCAGACACGAAGCGCTACCTCGGTACGCTTCTCAACAGCACGGAGCCCCTGATCCCCATGATCTCGGCGCATCTCCTGGACCTCATTAAGGCCCTGGAGACCAGGCGTGACATCAACGAACCTGATTGGTTCACAGCCAACTTCATCACAGGGCAGTACCCACCGCCCACAACGGCCTGACACGGCCACGCCGACGCGAATCTCTGAATCGCGTCGTTTTTCTTTATATTGGGGACAACTTTTTAGCATGATATTGACCTAGGGTCTGAATTTACGTATACTATCGGCGCCTTTTGAAACTCTCTATGTCGAGTGACGCACCCTATTATCGACTTGCTGGACGGATCTTCGCTGATTTTAGCGGAACCATTGCGGTACCAGCCGTTCTAGGAGCTCTCTCTGGAAAATGGCTTGATGAGAGATATGGAACAGAACCTCTATATCTATTGATCCTACTTACGCTGGCGCTTGTCTTTACAGGTTTTGCCATCGTAAAAAAGGCAAAAAAATACACCGTCCAGTACGAATCACTGATAAAGAGAAAGAGCTAATCTATGGAACTGCTCCTGCCACCTGCTGCTGCTGAACCCTTGTTTCACGTCGGATCTCTCCCAATTACCAATGCCATGGTGAATGGGTGGATTGCCGTCGTGTTTTTTGTTGGTGTGGCATTTATCGCAAGTCGCCGAAAAGGCCTCGTTCCAAAGGGGATACATAATGTCATTGAGGGGGTTATCGAGTTCATGCTCACCGAGATACAAAAAGTGACAGGGGATGTAAAACGTGCGAAACAATTCCTTCCTCTTGTAGGAACCATCTTCCTCTTCATTTTGTTTTCAAACTGGCTTGGACTTCTTCCAGGAACAGGCTCTATTGGGGTATGGGGAGTGCACGAAGGTCATACGGCCCTCATTCCACTTCTTCGCCCAGCCGCAAGTGATTTGAACCTTACGCTTGCGATCGCCGTGTTTGCTGTACTTGCCTCACATCTATTTGGACTTATTAGTATTGGTCCGATGTCTCATATTAGTAAGTTCATCAACATTCGAGGGATTTTCCGCTCCATCAAAAAAGGACCTGTGGCGATCGTTGTTGCGATCATTGAATTTGGTGTTGGTCTTATCGAAATTGTTTCTGAAATCGCAAAAGTTGTTTCTCTCTCACTCCGTTTATTTGGAAATATATTCGCTGGAGAGGTGTTGTTAACCGTGATGCTGGGTCTTCTTGCGTATTTCCTTCCGATTCCGTTTATGTTCCTTGAGATTCTTGTTGGAATGATTCAGGCAACCGTTTTTGCGATGTTGACTCTGGCCTACCTCACCGTTGCAACAGAGGACCATGGGCATGAAGAAGAATCACATGACCCTCACACAGAACCCGCCCACGCGACGTAACCTCTAGGAGATGTGCGTAGACCTAAGTTCGCTTAGACGAATTTAGGCCTGCGAATATCGCAGATTTGAATCAATTATTCACTAAGTATTGATCCTATGGACGCAGAAACACTTGCTATCCTTACCAAGGGTATCACTATGGCTGTCGGTGGATTCGCCCCAGCTATCGGAATTGGACTCATTGGGTTCAAGGCCATGGAGGCCATCGGACGTAATCCAGAAGCAGCCGGAAAATTGTTTGTTCCAATGCTTCTTGGGATGGCGTTCGCTGAAGCTATCGCCATCTACTCTCTCGTGGTTTCATTCACTCTTTAGTGAATGGCCCGACCTGTGTTCATGAATGATCGTGAATATAGGTTGGAAAAAAATTATGTCACAAGAAATACAACAAGCGGCAGAAGCCGTACAAGAAGTCGCTCAGGTCACAGAAGCAACAGGGGGGCTCGGAACCCTTGGAATCAACTTGAAGATTTTCATTGCTCAGCTCATCAACTTTACGGTTGTTCTGCTTGTGCTTTGGAAATGGGCGTATAGACCGATCGTAAAGCTTCTTGAAGAGCGACAGGAAAAAGTTGCAAAAAGCGTAATGCAAGCAGACGAAATTGAAAAACGTGTGCAAGAGCTTGAGATTGAACAAAAAGAAGTTATTACAACGGCAAAAGCTGAAGCGAACAAAATTCTTGAAGAAGCACGGATAAGCGCAGAAGATCGAAAAAAGACTCTTCTTGACTCTGCAAAAAGCGAGGTACAAGGGGTGGTGACTCAAGGAAAAGCCCAGCTTCAGGCTGAAAAGGAGCAAATGATTCGAGATGCACGCACAGAAATTGCATCCATTGCTGTAGAAGCGGCTCGCAAAATCCTTTCGGAGTCTATTGACGAAAAGAAGGCTGAAAAACTCGCAGAAGGGGTTGTTGATTCGATGAGTACCTAACGCTATGAAACGATCGGAAAAACAATTAGCTCAGGCGTTTGTAAAAGCGCTCGATGGAGCGACTGTTCTGCAGGTTGAGAAGACGGCGAAGGATCTTATCGAACTTCTTGCTTCCAGAAACGAACTCCATCGCGTCAGAGGCGTGATAGAAGCGATCGAATCAGTATGGAAGGAGGTGTATGGAGCTTCTACCGTTACCATCGAAACAGCCTATCCCATCACAAACATTCTACGAAAGAAACTTCAGTCTCTCGCTTCCGGAGCAGACATTAAAGAAAAGGTACGACCAGAAATCATTGGAGGAGCAAAGCTACGCATCGATGAAACGATTATCGATGGATCCATCGAGGGTCATCTCGCACACTTGAATCATGCATTTAGGAACGTATAACCATATGGCTACAAAAACTGACATCATTGACGCTCTCAAAGGAGCGCTTGAGAATTACCACACCGAAACCAAACAAGAAGAGGTTGGAACCGTTGTGGCTGTAGGAGACGGAACCGCACGCATGTCCGGACTTTCCGGAGCGAAGGCATCTGAAATGCTCGAGTTTCCAGGCGGTGTTTTCGGCGTTGTCTTGAACCTTGAGGAGGACGGCGTGGGTGCCGTTATTTTGGGTGAGGCTTCAAAAATTAAGGAAGGGGACACGGTCAAAACGACAGGACGTATTCTTTCCGTTCCTATTTCGGACGATGTTCTTGGACGCGTCATTGACCCACTCGGTGCGCCAATCGACGGAAAGGGGAAGTTAAACGCAAAAAAGTTTTATCCAATCGAAAAGGTGGCTCCAGGCGTCATGACACGAAAGTCGGTTGGAGTTCCACTCCAAACAGGAATTAAAGCCGTTGATGCCATGATCCCGATCGGTCGTGGTCAGCGAGAGCTTATTATTGGTGACCGTCAAACAGGAAAAACAGCTATTGCCGTTGACACGATCATCAACCAAAAAGGTCAGAACGTGAAATGTGTGTATGTGGCGATCGGTCAAAAAGAGTCAAAGATCGCAAAAATTGTGGCAAAGCTCGAAGAGGCTGGTGCCATGGAATACACCACCGTTGTCGTGGCTGGAGCGTCTGACCCAGCTGCGCTCTCATACATTGCGCCATTTACGGGGTGTACGATCGGAGAATACTTCATGGAAAAAGGGGAGGATGCCCTCGTCATTTACGATGATCTCTCAAAGCAAGCATGGGCATACCGTGAAATTTCCCTTCTTCTTCGACGTTCACCAGGACGCGAGGCATATCCTGGAGATGTGTTTTATCTTCACTCTCGACTTCTCGAGCGATCTGCTCGACTCAATGAAGCGAATGGAGGAGGATCACTCACCGCGCTTCCTATTATCGAAACGCAAGCGGGAGACGTGTCTGCGTATATTCCAACGAACGTCATTTCTATTACAGACGGACAGATCTATCTTGAAACAGACCTCTTCTATCGAGGAATTCGCCCAGCCTTAAACGTGGGACTTTCTGTCTCTCGTGTGGGATCTGCAGCTCAGACCAAAGCGATGAAGAAGGTGGCTGGAAAGCTTCGTCTTGAACTTGCGGTGTTCCGTGAGTTAGAAGCGTTTGCTCAGTTCGCGACAGACCTGGATGCTGGAACACGTCAACAAATTGAACGTGGACGACGCCTCACAGAACTTTTGAAGCAACCACAGTATCACCCAATGCCATTTGAAGAGCAGGTAGCGGTCTTGTTTGCGGCAACCAATGGTCTACTCGATAACATTGCGGTAGAGAATATTGTTGCTTGGGAAGCTGATTTCCAGAACTACATGCGCTCTTCAGGAGTCGAGGTCATGGAAAACTTGAAGAAGGAAAAAGCGATTACGGATGAAATTGAGGCATCGCTCAAAACGATGATCGAAGAATTTAATCAGACATTTGATAATTAATCGGCAACCCCCTCTAGCTCCCCCTTGGAAAGGGTGAGGACCGAATATGGCTGTACAAACTCGTACAATTAAACGTCGGATCAAGTCCGTCAAGAATACACGGAAGATCACGAAAGCCATGGAAATGGTTGCGGCGAGCAAAATGCGCAAAGCCGTGAATTCCGTCATTGGTTCGAGACCTTACTCGAAGTTGGCTTGGAATACCGTGAAGTCAATCGGCTCGCGCGTAGATATGTCCCTTCACCCGCTCCTGCGAAAAGAAGAGACCGCAAAAAACGTTCTCGTCCTTCTCATTACTTCTGATAAAGGACTTGCGGGAGGATTCAACACAAACATTCTAAGAAGAACAAAAAAGATCATGGAGGAACTAGGGGAGGGGGTCAATATCCAAACCATCTGTATCGGAAAACGGGGAGCGGATGCGATGCGGAGAATGAACCGCGGAATCATGGCAAGCTTCGTCGACATCACAAACAACACCACGTTTGAAGAAGTCCTCCCGATTGGTCGCATGGTCATTGACGAGTTTACGAAGGGGAACGTTGATAAAGTCTTCGTTGCCTATACAGACTTTGTAAGCGCCGTTTCCCAAAATCCACTCATCCTCGAACTGCTTCCTCTTGGAACCGAGGAAGATATGGAACAGATCGGCGAGGTCACTGAGGTTGATAAGGGGAAAGAGAAAACCTATCTTGAAGCAAAGGAATATACATTTGAACCCTCTCCGCAACTCGTTCTCAATCAAATCTTGCCACGTCTTGTCGAAACGATGGTCTATCAAGCGGTTCTTGAGTCAGCTGCCTCTGAGCACTCGGCTCGCATGATGGCCATGAGAAGCGCCACAGATGCTGCAGGAGAGATGCTCGACGACCTTACATTCACGTTTAATCAAGCCAGACAGGCTGGAATCACTCAGGAGATCGCTGAGATCTCAAGTGGAAAGGCCGCATTAGAAGGGTAATATGAAAAAAGGAACTATTTCACAAATCATTGGACCAGTCGTTGACGTCCATTTTGAGAGCGATGAGATTCCAGAAATTCTCACAGCTCTTGAAATCGATCGAGATGGGGAGAAGCTTACCCTTGAGGTGGCTCAGCATATTGGACGAGGGGTTGTGCGAACAATCGCGATGTCTACGACAGATGGATTACAACGAGGCATGGAGGTCGTGAACACGGGTCGAGCCATTGCGGTTCCTGTGGGACCAAAGACGCTTGGTCGCATGTTCAATGTGACGGGTGATGTGATCGATGGACTTGGGGACACCGGAATTGACCGTCGTGATCCAATTCACCGAGAAGCTCCATCCTTTGCAGACCAGGCAACAAAAGACGAAGTGTTCGAGACAGGAATTAAGGTCATCGACCTCATCTGTCCTTTCTTGAAAGGGGGAAAGACCGGACTTTTCGGAGGAGCTGGAGTGGGAAAGACCGTGCTCATTCAGGAGCTCATCCATAACATCGCAAAGGAACATGGTGGATACTCTGTCTTTGCAGGAGTGGGAGAGCGAACACGTGAAGGAAACGATCTCTACGAAGAAATGAAAGAGTCTGGCGTGCTTGATAAAACAAGTCTCGTTTTCGGACAAATGAACGAACCTCCAGGAGCACGTGCACGTGTGGCTCTTACCGGATTGACGCTTGCTGAGTACTTCCGTGACGATGAGGGACGAGACGTTCTCCTATTTATCGACAACATTTTCCGATTTACCCAGGCTGGATCAGAGGTTTCGTCTCTTCTCGGACGTATTCCTTCTGCGGTGGGATATCAACCAAACTTGGCTACGGAGATGGGAGCCATGCAGGAGCGCATTACGTCTACCAAGAAGGGGTCTATTACCTCTATTCAGGCAGTGTATGTTCCAGCAGACGACCTGACTGACCCAGCTCCAGCAACCACTTTTGGACACCTTGATTCAACCGTGGTGCTCGCACGTTCTCTTGCGGAGCTTGGAATTTATCCGGCAGTAGATCCGCTCGATTCCTTTTCAACCATTCTTGATCCAAATATTGTTGGGGAAGAGCATTACAACACGGCTCGCGGTGTTCAGAAGGTACTTCAGCGCTACAAAGACCTCCAGGACATCATTGCCATTCTTGGTATGGATGAACTTTCTGATGAGGACAAGATGACCGTTTCACGTGCGCGAAAAATTCAGAAGTTCCTCTCACAACCATTCTTTGTGGCTGAACAATTTACGGGTTCACCTGGAAAGTTTGTAAAACGTGAAGATACCGTTCGCTCATTTAAAGAAATTCTCGAAGGGAAGTATGACCATCTTCCAGAATCCGCTTTCTACTTGAAGGGAACGATCGAAGAAGTGGTCGAATCAGCTGAAGCCAGTACGTAACCTATGTCTAAACTCCATCTCTCCATTGTGACGCCTGAACGCATTGTCTTCGAAGACGAGGTTGATTCAGTTTCTGTGATGACGGATATGGGAGAAGTGACTGTTCTTGTCGGACATGTTCCGCTCGTTGCGAACCTGCGAGCAGGGGAGCTACGGATTAAGAAAAGTGGAGAAGAGTATTTCCTGGCGTCGTCCACGGGATTCTTGCAGGTACGACCTGGAAATCAAATCGTCATTTTGGCCGACTCGGCTGAACGTGCGGAAGAACTCGAACTTGAAAAGATCGAGGAGGCACGTGAGCGGGCACAGAAGCTTCTCGAGGAAAAACGTCATGTTGATGACGTAGCATTCGCAGATGCTGCCGCCATGATGGAGCGAGAACTCGCTCGTTATCGTGTGGCCGTGAAGCGTAAAAAGTATCGAGACGTAGGGGGAAACAAATCTGGTGTCTCATAAACAAAGAAACCACCGTTAAACACGGTGGTTTTTGATTGACAGAGAAAGGGGCGTGTGGCACCATTGTCCCCGTTCCAACCCAAGGAGGGCCCATGGGCCAGCTGAGCGATCCAGACAGAAGCATGATCCGTCATCTGAGGAGCATGCAGGTGCTGGAAGATGCAGATGCACACAAGCTCGAGTCTTCTGATGGGGTGATCGTTGTCCCATGTTCCGATGGGGACCAGATGCCCGACGTTTTTGAACACCAGTGTGCACTGGCTCGTGAAGCTGGTCGTCGGGTGCGACCGCACATGTTCTCGCTCCACGGCGGGGCCATGCTCATCGCTGAGAATTGCCCGCTCTACCGTGAGTACCAGGTCGATCAGCTTCTGCTCCAGCAGATTCGTGAGGCCGAAGGAACGGACCTCAAGGGGATCGGAACTGTCGTACTCTACATCCATGCTCCGTGCGGTGCGGCAGGGCTCGCTGGTCTGAGCTTGGTCGAGCAGGTCGTCCTGCTCATCCGTGCCAAAGAGCGTGTCAAAGAGATCGACACCACGAACGTTGTGGTCTGTTTTGTCCACGTCGACTACGGGGACCGTCAGCGCACCTACTTCATCTCGCGAGATCGGTGGCTCAGCTACTGGGCCTCGCTCGGACGGAGTCTGTGGGGTCATCTCTTCCCGACCGACCCACACCCTGAGGCGGTTCCTACGCGGACGTCCGACTCAACACAAATGGCTCCTTAGAATGCTCGGAGCAGTGACCCACGCAGCCACCTTATGACGCTTTGACCACACTCAGTATGGCCAAACTTAAGGTGGTTTTCTTATTGTTTTATTATGAGTTAATGAAACTTCCGTGTTGGTAAAAACCTCGTTTCTCTTCTAGCTTTAGCGACAATCTGGAACACTTATGGTTGTATGACCATAAGTGGACCAAAAAAGAGATGCTCGACGTGCTCAAAACCC
>Ga0210057_1001655_pt1 | contig 33200 bp, 55 predicted proteins | sample CryGeyCG2114_010_2_FD_183968 | JGI IMG/M metagenome (GOLD analysis project Ga0210057, IMG submission 183968) | Groundwater microbial communities from aquifer - Crystal Geyser CG10_big_fil_rev_8/21/14_0.10 (SPAdes) (version 2) | ecosystem: Environmental > Aquatic > Deep subsurface > Groundwater ... | reverse complement strand
GGAGCCCGTCCGTCAAAATGTCTGGAATAATTCTCGATTCCGTTGCAATATCCAATATTTTCAATCATTTCCAAATCAAACCGTGTTCTGCGTGAGAGTCGCTCTGCTTCTAATAATTTTCCTTCTGGTTCTGTTTTTTCAGGGGATAAGATTTGCCAGAATAGAGAGTGATTTGCATGCCCTCCTCCATTGTTGATTACTGCTTGCCTTATTTTATCTTCTACTTTTTCAATGTTTTTTAAAATTTCTTCAATTTCCCAATCTTCTAATTCTGTTCCTTCGATTGCTTTATTTAATTTATCGACGTAGCCTTGATGATGTTTGGTATGGTGGATTTGCATTGTTTGTTCATCTATGTATGGCTCTAAAGCATCATATTTGTATGGCAGTTTTGGTAGATTGTATTTCATTCATAACTCCCGTCGCTGTCTTCGTTTCCTTTATTATTTTTAGATTCAGAGTTTTCTTTTTTTTGATTTTCTTTTTTTATTGACTGCCAAATTCCTAGAACATTTCCTTGATTATCTTTGAATTGAGCGTGATATCCCATTTCGCCAACTTGGGTTTTTGGAAAAGTTATTTCTCCGCCTGCTTGTTTTATTTTTTTAATTGATTCGTCGATATTTTTAACATCAATAACAATTGTTGGCTGGAGAGACATTTTTTCATTTCGTTTATACATTCCACCGTTTATTTTGTTTGGGCTTTTTGCCATAAATTTTTCATCAACTTCTGTTGTGTAAACCATGTTATAATTCATTTCAGGCATGGGCTGAATTTTCCAGCCAAAAATTTCTTGATAGAACTTTCTAGCTTTTTCAAAATCTTCAAAAGGTATGTCAAAATGTGTTACTGGTTCCATTGTAAAAAGTTAATTAATCTCTATTTTTATTATTTAGTTCACTATTGTTAATATTAAAGAATATTTAAGTATTTCTGTTTTTTATAATTACTTCTCAAAAATTAAATTATCTGGATGTGCACCTAACGATTTGAGAGTTTCGCTTACTTCTTTTACCATTTGTTTTGGACCGCAGACATAAAAATGTTGTTTAAAATCTTTTATTTTTTCCTTAAGGAATTTTTCATCTATTCTTCCTGTTTCGTAATTTTCGTTTTCTTCTCTTGTTAAAATAAAATGAGCGTTTTCTCCTAAAATATTTTTTAGTTTGTCTTTAAGGATTATGTCCTTTTCTGTTTTGTTTGAGAAGTAGAGTGAATTTTCTTCAGTTTTATTTTCTTTTTCTAAATTTTTTAGTATTGCTATGAAGGGGGTGATTCCTGCGCCGCCTGCTATGAAAATTCCTGCACCTTTGTATTTTATCGCGCCCCAAGGCTCCTTAATTATAAAATAATCTCCAACTTTTAATTTATCTAACTCGTTTGTAACTCCGTTATGTTCTTTGTAAATTTTTATTGTGAATTCTAAATTTGGCTCTTCATTTAAAGAGGTAAAAGTGAAAGGGCGTTTCTCATTTTCAAATCCTTGCGTTTTAATTGAAATTTCTGTTGCTTGTCCTGGAGTGAATTTATAGCCTTCTGGTTTTTCAAGTTTGAATCTTTTTACATCGTGAGTTAATTGATTTATTTCTAGAATTTTTACTTTGTGAGTTTTTTCTTCCATTATTATTGGAAATTGCTCTGATATATATGTTTTGCTATTACATTAAGGGATGTTAATTCAGAGTATAAATCCTTAAATAATTAGAGAATTATATTTTTTTATGAAATTACGAATTAAGAAAATGAATACTGATGGGCTTGTCCGACTTGAGAGTTCTGGAAATATTGTAGAGATTTTGGTTAATGAAGATTTTTTGCACAAGGATGAAGAGTCAATTTCAATTTGTTTTAGGGGAAGGAATTCGTCGGGGATTGTTGATTTGACGATGGAAGAAGCAAAGAAAATAGTTGATGTGTTAGATGCTAAGAAACATTTGATTAAGGATTTTAAGGTTTTAAGATTTGAGAAATAATCATCGAAATTTATTTAAACATCTTGGATTATTTTTTATTAGATTTTATTAAAATTAATTATATTAAATGGCATTGAGAATTGGTGAGAAAATTGGCGAAGGACTTGAATTTAATTCGTTTGTTGCTGGTGGGGATGGAAGCGAAGGCGATGAGAAGATGATTAAGTTTGAGGAGTATAAAGGTAAGTGGGTTGTTTTGATGTTTTATCCGAAGGATTTTACATTTGTATGTCCGACAGAACTAGAGGATTTTGCGAATCTTTATGAGAAATTTAAGGCAGAGGGGGCAGAGGTTTTTTCTGTTTCAACAGATAGTGTTTATGTTCATAAGGCATGGCATGATAAATCTCCGTCGATAAAAAAAATTAAATTTCCGATGATTGCAGACCCGACTGGAAAACTTTCTAAATTGTTTGGGACTTATATTGAAGAAGAGGGTATTTCTTTACGAGGAACTTTTATAATTGACCCTAACGGGATTTTGCGGACAATTGAAATGCATGATGACGGAATTGGGAGAAGTGGTGCAGAGTCACTTAGAAAATTACAGGCAGCTAAATTTAATCGTGAGCATGGAGAAGTTTGTCCTGCTAATTGGAAACCTGGAGAAAAAACTCTCAAACCGGGAATGGATTTGGTTGGGAATATTTAGTGTTAGATTAAAATTTTTTCTGAAACTAGTTTCGCGGAGTTTTTTTTTAATTATGGTTGTATATTCCAATTATGGTTGTATCTTTCACAAGGTTTAAAAAGAATGAGGGGTTTTATTTTTTATGACGCCTGAACAAAAAAAAGCTGCGGAAGAAAAAATTCTTGAGACACTTATGCAAGTTGGACTTAGAATAGCTAAGCGTGGTGAGGGAGCTTTGTTTGTAGTTGGAGAAGTTGAGTATAAACCTTTAGTTGATCAGCAAGTTCCGCCATTTAAAGTTTCTAATAATCCTAAACTTTTGGAGTCGCTTGCTATTATGGATGGTGCGGTTATAATTGATCATGAGGGTGTGATGCAGGCATATGGTGTTATGATTAAATCGCGGAGAGTTTTCAAAAATTTTGGAACACGCCATAGTGCTGCGATAAGTGCCTCAAAAAAAGGTAATACTGTTGTGATAATTTCTGAAGAAGATAAGAAAGTAAGGATTTTGAAAGAAGGGAAAATGATTATGCAACTTGATGCTTTGCAAAAAAATGTTGAGAAGTCTGTTCCTTTTGCAGCTAATTTGCTTGAGTCTCTTGGGGCTGGAACAATTGGAGTTTTGGGAACGAGCATTCTTGCTCCGGCAGCAGGAATCGCCGGAATTGCATTAGTTCCAGGAGTTTTAGTTTTTGGTTCAGCTTATTACCTTTTCAAATCATTTGGCAAATGGATGAAGAATGGAAAATAAGAAAGTAGGTTACATTATCTTAGGAATTGCAATTTTAATGATTTTTGTAATTTTTTTATTTAATAATGCTTTGAAAGAAATTGTTTCTGCTAGCTGCACCGAACTGCATGGCGACTTTTGTCCAATGTATGATACTATTTCCCAACAAACATATCTTGCACTTTCGCTTGTTGCTATTTTAGTTGTTATTGGAATTGTTTTATTATTTGCAAAGCCACGTGAGAAAATTGTTATTAAAAAAGTAAAAGAGAAAATATCTAAAGTAAAAATTGATACTTCCGATTTAAAGCCTGAAGAAAAAAAATTACTCAAGATTGTCGAAGATAATAAGGCAATTTTTCAAGCAGATATTGTAGATAAAACAGGTTTTGGTAAGGCGAAAGTAACAAGGATTATTGATAGGCTTGAAGGAAAAGGAATTGTTGAGAGAAAAAGAAGGGGAATGAATAATATTGTTGTTTTGAAATAGATTTATTAAGCTGGAAAAATATTTTAATAAATGAATAAAGAAAAGATTAATGCAATTCTTGGACTTTTCATTATACTTATTTTGTTTGTTTTGTGTTCTTATTTTGTTCAGAATAACTTAGATTTGATTCAAAAATATATTGGCGTTGGCATTTTTGGAATTTTTGTTTATGTTTTAATGTTAATTGTTTCAATTGTTTTTGCGCCAGTTAGCGTTATTCCTTTAATTCCTTTAGCTTCAGGTCTTTGGGGATGGAAAATTGCAGGAATTCTTAATATTATTGGGTGGACGATTGGAGCTTGCATTGCATTTATTCTTGCGAGAAAATATGGCGCACCCTTGGTTGATAAATTATTTTCAATGAAAAAAATTAATGACCTTGAAAAATATATTCCAGAAAAACATTTATTTTTAGGTGTTGTTTTTTTTAGAATGGTTACGCCAGTTGATGGATTAAGTTATGTTTTGGGCCTTTTTACAAAAATGTCTTTTACAAGTTTTACTCTTGCAACAATTATTGGGATAACACCCTTTGCTTTTATTTTTGCTTATGCAGGGACATTAGCCCTTGAATATCAAATTTTATTTTTGACTCTTGCTATTTTTGTTTTTCTCTTCGGTATTTGGGTTGCTTATGGAAATTATAAAAAGAGGATGAGGAAGAATAAATAAGCAAAATACTTTGTGAAACTAGTTTCACAAAAGAACTTAAATAAAAGTGTTTCCTGAAAAAATTATGGAAGCAAAAAAACATGAAAAATTGAAAGGAGGGAAAAACGACATTGAGTTGTACGTTCAGATAGGATTAGTAATTTTTCTTTCGCTTGTTTTAGTTTTTAATGCCGGAAGAGTTTATAGCGGTTCGGGCATAGCAACAGGAATTGGAACAGTTTCAGCTGCAGAGATAATACCTCAAGGAGTTCCAGAAGTTTATGGAAAAGAAATTGGAGTTAGTTATAATGATGTTTCGCCAAATGATCCGCGATTAGCTGATGCGACGATTGCTAAATTGTCTAGTTATGAAGATCTTGAACTTAGTGAAGAGCAAATGACAAGATATATTAATGTAGCGGGTTCGATTTCTTGTGAGTATTGTTGTGGAGCGAATTCTATAATTTTTTCAAATGGACAAAGAGCATGCGGATGCGCCCATAGTTATGCTATGAGGGGACTTGCAAAATATCTTATTATTAATCATCCAGAAATGAGTGATGAAGCTATTTTGTCAGAACTTGGAAAATGGAAAGTTTTATTTTTTCCAGGAATACATGAACAAAAAGCGCAAGTTTTGGAGTCTCAAGGAATTGATTCAAAAGATTACATAAATCTTGCTTCAAATAAGTATAGGGGAATTGAGAAAGGAGAGTCATCAGGCGGCTCAATGGTCGGAGGTTGCTAAGAATATGAACTTTATTTTTAATTTTGGAATTCTTGCTTCCTTTTCCTTTTTTTATTTTAATAATGAAAATTATCGAGGTGAAAATGGATTGTTGTAAATCTTCAAAAGAGGGAAGTGAAGAAAGTTGTTGTAATGATTTTAAAAAATTGAAAGGAGGAAAAATCAAGATGAATACAAAAACTGTTCTTTGGATAGTTATAGCAGTACTCGCTGTAGCTACTTTGTTTCTTACGTTTAAGGCAGGAGCTGGTGGAGGCATTGAAACTGTGCAAGCTGCAAGTAGTGCGGCAAAATCGGCAGCATCGTCTAGTGTAATGGTCGGAGGTTGCTAATTAAATTAGCAATTTTTGATTTTTAATTAAAATGGCAAAAAAAGTATTTTTTTGGACAGTCGGAATTTTAGTTTCAATTGTAGCTTTAGTTTTTTTATTTGGAATAAATAATGCAAGTAGTTTGGAAACATTAAATAGCTATGAAGGTGAAATGACAATTTACAAATCTGGAAGTTGTGGCTGTTGCGGAGTATATGCTAACTATTTTAATAATAAGGGAAATTCAGACGTTAAAGTAGTTAATTTGGAAAATATGGATTCTATTAAGGAGAAATATGGTGTTCCGAAATTTCTTGAAAGTTGCCATACGACAATAGTTGGTGATTATTTTGTTGAAGGACATATTCCTTTGGAAGCTATTGAAAAACTTATGAGTGAAAAACCAGATATTGTGGGCATTGCTATGGCTGGAATGCCTGAAGGAAGTCCTGGAATGCCTGGAGTTAAAAGAGGCGACTTTGTGATTTACGCGGTTAATCACGACGGAAGTAGCGAGGAGTTTATGAGAATATGAAAAAAATTAAATTTTTTATTTTAGGGTTTTTTAGTTTTTTTCTTTTCCCATTTGTAAGTGCCCATTGTCCTTTATGTACTATTGGGGCTGGCGCAGCTGCAGCAGGGGCTGTTTGGCTTGGAGTAAGTAAAGTAGTTGTGGCTCTTTTTATAGGAGCTTTTGCTATGTCTATGGGAATGTGGTTTGCTCGATGGGCAGAAGCAAAAAAGAAAATAATTCCCTTTCAAAAAACAATAATAGTTGTGTTAGTTTTTTTATCGACAGTTATTCCTTTAATGCCAATATTTAGCGCTATCGGTCCTTTGTATCTTTCTTTTGTTGGAGAATATGGCAAGACGTTTGCGGTTAATTATTCTTTTGCAAGTGTTTTTTTTGGAGGATTAATTGTTTTATCAAGTCCAACAATTAGCAAACAAATAAGCAAGAAGCGAGGCAAAACAATTCCGTTTCAAGGTGTTACAATTACTTTAGGTTTATTATTAATTAGCGGAGGAGTTATACAACTTCTTGTTTAAATGGAAAGTTTATTTTTAGTGCTCATTTCAATTTTTAGTTTATTTTTTATTTTTTTAATTTTAAAGTCAGTTTTGAAAAAAAATAAGTTTTGTCCTATTTGTTTAGGAGTTAGTATTAGTTGGATTTTTTTACTTTTATTATATTTTCTTGGATTATTCGATGATAAATTACTAATTGCTATATTAATGGGTAGTTCTATAACTGGCATTTTTTATCTTGTTGAAAAATTTGGTAACTTTTGGGAATTTTTTAAACTGCCAATTTTTATCACACTTATTTTTTCTGCCTATTTTGTGCTAACAGATTTTAATTTTTATTTTAATAGCATCATTTTTATTTTAGGAGTTTGGCTATTTTTTTCTGTTGTTTATTTGTATAGAAAGAATAAAAATGTTAAAAAATTTGTTGATAAGGTTGTGGAGTGTTGCAAAAAATGGTGAGTAGTACAAAAAATAATTTCATTTTATATGGGGTTTTAGCCGGGCTTGGACTACTTCTTTTTTATTTAGGAGTTGTAAGCATTTTTCAGGGAATTGATTTTGCATTTCTTAATCTTAGAAGTTTTTGGTATTTGATATTTCCTCTTGCAATCGGATTTGGAACTCAAATGGGCTTGTTTTTTTCTATAAAGCATACTGCGCAACTTACAGGTACTGTTGCTGGAACGGGAACAATTTCTGGAGGAAGTATGGTTGCTTGTTGCAGTCATTTTTTGCTTCAGATGATTCCTTTGGCAGGCGCTTCAGGTTTAGCTATATTTTTAGTTAAATATCAGGCATGGTTTTTAGGAGTAGGGATAATTTCTAATGTTATTGGAATTTCTTTAATGATTAGACATAAGAGAAATATGAAAGGGGGTTGTCATATATAATGGACAAAAAAATAATTTTATACGTTCTTATAGGAATTGCAATTTTGGGAATTTTGGTTATGACTTTTTTCCCTAATTGGATTTATGCAGTTAGAGATTCTGGTTCTTCTGGTGAGGATAAATGCAGTCCGCCAGCAGGACAGACAGAAGAAGCATGGAGGGAACATATGAGTCATCATCCAGATATCTATAAGGAGTGTTTGGAATAATGAATTTTTCAAAAGAATTTGAAAACACTAAGGAAATTATTAAACGGGTTTTTGAGAGTTGGAAATATAAAACTATTTGTTTAACTTCAACTTTGATTATTTTTGGAGTACTTTATTATTTTTTTGTTGCGAAAGTTGCAGATAATGATATTTGGATTTCTGTAATGATGTCTGGAGAAACATTTGTGACATTTAGCATTATTAATATTTTCATTACTTCAACATTGTCTGGTGTTTTAATCTCAATGATTGTATTTAAAATTAATTCTTTTCATCAGCTTGAAGGAAAAGGAATGATTGGATTAATTGGGGGCGGAATTGCCGCTTTTGGAGTGGGTTGTCCGACTTGCGGGGCTTTCTTATTTGGATTAATTGGACTACCTCTTGCACTGATGTATTTCCCTTTTAGAGGACTTGAATTGCAGGTTTTTGGAATACTTATTTTAATTTTATCAATATATTTTACAGTAAAATCTATAAGGGGGGTTTGTGAAATTAAATGATAATCTTTCATCAAGTTTATAAATAAAGAAAATTTAATATTTTTATTAAATTTAAAAAATCTAGAAATTAATACTAAAATGACGCTAAAAGAATTTAGAAAAGAATTGAATGGGAATCGGGTTGAAGGAGAATTAATTAAAACTATTTTTTATTCTCTTGTGACTTCTTTCTTAGTTTTGGGGTTGCTTTATTATTTTAGATTTAGATATATTGAAAATTTTATGGAGAAGTACGGGTATTTTTTGTTTTTTGCAGCATTAAGTTATAGTTTAATTATACCGGCGATTAGGCAGGTTAGAGCTTACAAAGAATTTGCTTGTATGGCTGGAATGATGATTGGAATGACGACTGGAATGATTGCAGGTTTTCTTGCTGGATTTTTTATTGCGTCGACAAATGGAATGTTTGTTGGAAGTGTGTTTGGCATGGCGATAGGAATGGCACTTGGAATGTGGAACGGAAAATGTTGCGGAGTAATGGGAATTATGGAAGGCATGATGGCTGGATTTATGGGTGGACTAATGGGCGCGATGACTGCGTTTATGTTATTTAATGATCACTTGATTGCTTCAATGGTAATTGTATTTTCAATTTCTGCAGTTATACTTTTTTCATTAAACTTTTTGATATACAAAGAAATGAAAAATGAAGAAAGGAAATTTAAAGAAGACCATTTTTGGACTTTTGTTATTTCGTTTATTTTAATAATCTTAACCGCCGGACTAATGATATTTGGACCGCGAAGTGGAGTGTTTGGATAAGTATATAAATTGGAAAAAGATTGAAATAAATTAAAATAATAAATAAATTTAAAAAATAAGTAAAGAAAAAAAATGAAAAATACAACGTTGCTTTTGATTACTATAATAATTGTTTTGGTAATTGGAGGTTTTGTATTTGTTAATGGGAGAAACAGCCTGGTAGTTAAAGATGTTCCACGCAGTGGAGAAACAATTCCTGGAAATATGCAAAGAGTTGTATTAAGTCAAAATGGATATAATTACAAAGATGCTAATGTGCAAGCTGGAAAACCGATTGCTTTGAGCGCGGATAATTCAGTTGGAGGGTGTTTGAGGTCGGTTGTATTTAATATTGAAGGAAAAAGATATTCAAAATATTTGCGAACTTCTGAAGATATAATTGAACTCCCTGCACTTTCTAAGGGTACTTATCCGTTTTCATGTACTATGGGAATGGGCTATGGTAAACTAATTGTAAAATAAAATGAAGAAAATTTTCAAAAAGCCCTACATTTATTGGTTCCTTGGCATCTTCGCTACTTACCTAATTTTAAATATTTTAATAAGTGGTTTTTACAATACGATTCCTTTAGTCTTAATTTATTTTAAGACGGTTGATTGGTTAAAACTTGGCATTTCGCTGATTTTTACTTTTGTTATTGGTTTTTTAGTTTCGCTTAACGCGGTTTTAATTTACATAAAATATAAGGAAAGAAAAAAATGCAAGGGGGTGGGACTTGCGAGTGCTGGAAGTGTTGGAGGTTTGATTGTGGGAGTTTGTCCGCTTTGTGTTAGCGGAATTTTTCCATTAGTTCTGGGGCTTGCAGGAATAAGTTTTAGCTTTGGTACTCTTCCATTTCAAGGAATTGAAGTTCAAGTTTTGGTTATATTAATTCTTTACATTAGTTACAGGCGGTTATCTAAAAATAATAATTAAGCAAAAAGTTTAAATAGTAATATGCATCATATTATCATATGATAAATAAAACCATATTACAAACATGTCATAAAGAAGGGTATGAAACAGACGAGATTTATGAAGCTTATAAAATATTTTTTGGGACATTAGTTTCAGAGTCAAGGCTTAAAATAATTAATTTATTGAGGAAGGGTGGAAAGAATGTTTCGCAAATTTCTAAAGAATTGGGAATGAATCAGACGGCAGTATCACATGATTTAGCAAGATTGAAAAAATGCGGTTTTGTAATCTCTGAAATCGACGGGAAATTTAGAAAATATAGCTTGAATAAAGAAACGATAAATCCTCTTATGCTTTTAATAGATAAACATATGTCTCAATATTGCATTCATATATTGAACGAAAAAAATAAATGAAAAAAATGGAATTAAAATGAAAGATAATAACAATAATGTAATAATTTTAATTGTAGTTGTTGCAACTTTAGTAATTTTATTTAGTGGATTTGGAATGATGGGCCTAGGAGGTTATGGAATGATGAATGGATTTTATGGAATGGGTTTTTTTGGTTGGATATTTTGTTTGTTGATTCTTGTGGCTTTAGTTTTATTAATTGTTTGGTTAATTAATCAAATTTTTGAAAGGAGGACAAAATGAAAAAAATAAAATTGAGAATTGAAGGAATGCACTGTGCTTCTTGTGCGGGAAATGTTGAAAAGAGTTTGAAGAAAGTTTCAGGTGTAAAAGAAGTAAGTGTTAGTTTGATGACGAATAAAGGAATTGTAGAAGCAGAAGATTCAGTTAATGAAGAAGAGCTTAAGAAAGCAGTTGCAAGAGTTGGCTATAAAGTTGATTCAATTGAATAACTTTGAGTGAGATTAATTAATAAAAAAATGGAAGAAAAATCAATACAAGAAAAGGAAATGGATTCGTGGTTTAGGAAAATGATTTTAGCTTGGGCGTTTACAATTCCGATAACTTTGTTGATGTTATCTGGAAGGTTTTTTGGACTGATGATTTTTGATGAAAAAATTATGATTAGCATCATGCTTGTTTTGGCCTTTCCAGTCATTTTTGTTGCAGGCTGGCAGACTTTGAAAGGTGGAATGAAAGGATTTACTTCTCTTTATTTTAACATGGATTCGCTTATTTCTATGGGAACTTTGATTGCTTATTTTACTGGTTTTTTTAGTTTGCTTGGTTTTGTCGAGGATTATTCTGGAATTTCTGCTATGATAATGGCATTTTTTATTACAGGAAAATATATTGAAACACGAGCTAAAGGAAAAGCAAGTCAGGAGATAAAAAAATTATTAGAACTTGGGGCTAAAAAAGCCAGAGTTCTTCGAGGAAATAAAGAAGTTGAAATTGATATTTCTGAATTGACAATTGGAGAAGTTTTTATTGTTAAACCTGGAGAGAAAATACCAACTGATGGAATTATTACTAAAGGGGATAGTGCGGTTGATGAGTCGATGATTTCTGGAGAGAGTTTGCCTGTTGATAAAGTTAAGGGAAGTAATGTTATTGGCGCGACGATAAATCAGGACGGAGTTCTTTATGTTAAGGCGACAAAGATTGGCAGTGATACTTTTTTAGCGCATATTATTGAGCTTGTTGAGGAAGCGCAAGGAACAAAAGTTCCAATACAAGGACTTGCTGACAAGATTACAAATGTTTTTGTTCCGGTAATTCTTGTTCTTTCGTTAATTACATTTATTGTTTGGTTTTATTTTAGCAAAGATTTAAGCCGTTCGATAGGAGTTGCAGTAGCTGTTTTAGTTATTGCGTGCCCTTGTTCTCTTGGGCTTGCAACACCGACTGCTTTAATGGTTGGAAGTGGGATGAGCGCGAAAAGAGGAATTTTGATTCGTAAGGGTGAAGCAATACAAACAATGAAAGAAATAAAATATGTTGTTTTTGATAAAACTGGGACTATAACAAAAGGAAAACCAGAAGTTATAGGAGTTTATTCTGGTGCAGGCAAAAATGAAAAATATTTAATGGAAATCGCGGCGAGCATTGAAAAAAATAGCGAGCATCCTTTGTCAAAGGCAATTGTTAATTATGCTAAAGAAATTTTGAAGATTAAAAAATTAAGAGATGTTAAAAATTTTAAAATTCTTAGAGGGCAAGGTGTTGAAGGAAATATTACTGGAAAGAAAATTTTAATAGGAAATTCTAAACTTATGGAAGAAAATAAAATAATTCTGAAAGGATTTGAAAATAAGATTAAAGAATTTGAGTTAAGTGGGAAAACTACAATGATTGTTGCGGAAAATAAAAAAGTGATTGGAGTTGTTGCTGTTGCAGATGCTGTTAAAGAGGATTCAGCTTTGGCTGTTAGAATATTGAATAAAAAAGGTTACAAAACTGTTATGATTACTGGAGATAATTTAGCTACTGCTAAAGCGATTGCCTCTCAAGTTGGGATAAAAGAAGTTATTGCAAATGTTCTTCCAGAAGATAAAGCAAACAAAGTTCGCGAACTTCAGAAAAAGGGCATGGTTGCTTTTGTTGGCGATGGGATAAATGATGCTCCTGCATTAAAACAAGCTAACGTTGGGTTTGCAATGGGCTCTGGAACAGATATAGCGATTGAGGCAGGAGATATTGTGCTTGTTAAAGGTTCATTAGTCGGAGTTGTTCAAGCTATAAATTTAAGCAAGGCAACTTTCTCAAAGATAAAACAAAATTTATTCTGGGCTTTTGCATATAATACTGTTGCAATACCTATCGCGGTTGCAGGTTTACTTAATCCAGTTATTGCAGAGATTGCTATGGCTTTGTCTTCTATAACTGTTGTTACTAATGCTAACTTGTTGAGAAGGAAGAGGATTTAGCATGATTGAAAGAGATATGAATATTTGAGAGATTTAGTTAATTATTTAATGTTATTTTTCCTGCTTTATTTATGCAAAAAAAGAAGAGGAAAAGGCAGAAATTTTTTTTGATAAAAAAATGGGATGATTGGTTTATTTTCATCTTGGGAGTAGTTTTTATTGTTTTAGGAATACTTGCAATATTTAATTCTCTTTATCATAAAAATAATATGCAGATTTTTTGGATGTGTTATATTAGTTTGTTGATTATTGGTTTTGGGCTTTTGAGGAAGAATGCTTGGCTAATTGCGTCGCAACTTAGTATTTTGGCGATACCTTTAATTGTATGGGATATTGATTTTATACATTGGATTATTTTTCAGAGCCCTTTGTTTGGGATAGCTGATTATTTTTTTATTAGCCCAGGGTTTAGCTTGGGTAAATTTATTAGCTTGCAACATTTGGTTACGGTTCCTTTGGGATTATTTTCAATTTATCTTATAAAATTGAAGAAAAAAGATTATTGGAAATTTAGCATGGCGCAAATTGTTGTTGTATTTTTAGTTGTTTATTTTTTTACTTCACCTTCAGATAATATTAATTGTGTATTTGATTCTTGTGTTAATTTTGTCGGAAATTTTTATTATCAGTTTACATGGTTTTTGTCTTTTTTTAGTTTGATAATTATAACTTCTTTTATTATGAATCAGTTTAAGTGGTTGTTTGAGTAGAGGGAAATTTAAGGAATTGAGTTATTCGTCAAGCCCAAAAGAATCCATGAAATTTACGATTGTGTTGAATTCTTCGAGGTATTTGTTCCCTTTAGGAGTTATAGCATATAATTTTTTATTTTTATCATATTCTTCTTTTATGAATTTATTTTTAATTAGGTATTCAAGATATTCTTTCATCATTGTGTGGGAAAGATTTGACTTGTAAAGTATTTGAGTTGGCCTAGCTTTGCCATTTCTTGAACGTATTACTAAAAGTATATCACGGATTACTTCTAGTTTATTTCTTTTTCTTTCCATTTTTTAATACAAATAATAAACTTAACAATATTAGGGTGTAACCTATAAAGTCAAAGATATGTGAAAACACATAAGCGTTTCCAACGTGGTATTTTGAGACAAAGATTAAACTTAATGCACTTAGAAATAATGAAGCAAACCCGAGGAAAATCATAAATGTTTTTTCGTTTTTATTTTTAATACACCTCATTAAATAATGGTATGAAATAAAGAATAGGAAAAGGGCGATGAAAAGGTAAATTGTCAAAATTAAATTTTTGCTAAAAAATACACCTATTAAAGTTGTTGCAAGAATTATTAAATAAGTTTTTGAAGTTTTTTTGTGAAAAGTTATATAGAGTAGAGTTACATAACCAATTATTAGAAATAAAAGATATGTTAATATTAGCGTATTTTTTAAATTAATTATTTCTTCAAGCATCAAAAGCCGAGTGTTATTTTGCGAAATTGAAAGAAAAATAAAATTTACTATCGAGACGATAAAATAAGATAATGAGATAAACGAGAATGAGTATCCTAAAATTTTAATTTCTTTTTCATTTGATAAGTTATAAAGTTTAAAGGCATAAGCAGCGAGGAGAAAAGTTATTATTCCAAATAATATTTCAAGTGCAATATTTACTCCAAAGAACCAGCTTGGCACAATATATATTTCAGCCATATAAAATAACAATAAAAATCATTTATAAGTTTTGTGAAAGATGTTTCTTTATTCGAATTATTGAGTGCGATTTCACAAGTGATTAATAAAGGCATTTCTTAAGATAATTACAAAATAAGGAGGCACAAAAATGCAAACAAATCAAACACCTCGAACGAAAAAAAAGAGAAGCAATTTAAACGGAAAATTGCAACACCGACAGGCAACTAAATACGGGCTAGGTTATAAAACCACGAAGCCACCGCCGTGAGTGGTTTCACTCTTTTTTAATATTTACTCTTCAGAATTATTAACATTCTCATTTGCCATTTCTTTCAAATCTTTTCCAAATAAAACTAAAGCCCACCAGGGAACATTTACATCTGTTACTTCTCCAGATTCAACATCAACATCTGACTGGATTTTATATTTCATCTTAAAAACTCCTAAAAATTTTCCTGTTTTATCTGATTCAATATGGTAGACAACTGTAGGAAGATTATTGTGTTCTTTTTCTTTTATCTGGATTGTAAAATTCTTGCTTTTTAAGATTTCCTCTGCTCTCTGAGAAATTTCTGATGGCAAAATTTTTATTTCTTTGGTTTCTCCGTTAGAAGTTTTTGTCTTGAATTTTAAGGTTCCATTTTCAAAGTCGCCTTCAGATTCAATCTCTAATTCAGATTCAATCTCTTTATTTTCTCCATTAGACTCAATTTTTATTTTATTTTTTATCTTATCATTTTCACCATTATTTTCAGTTTTTTGTTCAATGCTTATTTTTGTTTCAACTTCTTTTCCATTTTCATTTATGAACTTAAACTTTTTTTCTGATTTTATTTCATTTTGTTCTCCATCTTGCATATCTTCATTTTCTTCATCATTATCCATAGAATCTTTGCTATCTTCTTGTTTTTCATTATCTTCAACTTCTATTTTTTCTCCCGGCGCAATTAATTTGCCTTTTTCTAAGTTATCTTCCGACTTTTCAGCAATAACAAATGCAGAAGCAAAAATCATGCCAAAAACTATGAACAATGCAAATAAAATTACAAACTCTTTTTTCATATATTGATTAATTGGACTTTGTTTTTAAATTTATCCTTTTGTTTGGCTTTGTAAAATAAGTCGTTTTTGTAAAAAAAATAATTATATTTTTATCCCCAGAAAGCAACCCAAGTTATTCCAAAAGTTGCTAACCATAAAACGAATGTAACTATTACTGCTATTATCTTTTTTTCTTTTTTAACAGGCATAAATGAAACTATAATCATTGCTACGGTCATTATTAATATTGGAATGGAATTAATGTAATTGCTCATTTTTTCTCCTTTTTCTTAAACTCATCAAAATTTTTCTTTAATTTTTCAGACATACAATTTCTGCATTTGAAAACATAAATAGGTCTTGTTCCTATAAATGTTTGAATTTCTGCTATATTCATAACCCCATCTTTTTCATCATAGATTTTATTGCAGTATGCACATTCATATAACATATAAAAATTAAGAATTTAAAGTTTAAAATTTATTCTATAATTTAAATAGTTATTTTTTCCTCTTTAATTGATTAATTCTTTTGGCACAATCTTTTATCTCTTGAGAAATTTCAATTAATCTATCCATTCATTCATCAAAACTTCTAATATTATCTAATTTTGTTTGTTTATATTTAGGATTTTTATCAAATTTTTTCATATCTTTTGCTATTGATTTAATATCTTCACCAATCCAAGAAATATGTTTTAACACCTCTTTCACACTTTTATATTCCCACATTTTCAATCACTCTCTTTTGGATGAATACCCACAATTTTTTTCTCAAATCTCTTTTGTTTTTAATGAATTTTTTTAATTGTTTCACTTTTTTATTTGATCTGTTTCACATTTTGCAACGTGCGTTTCAAGAAAATAGATAGGTTGTTTCATCTTATAATACTTATGAAAAATAAACTGAAAGGAGGTAAAAACGAAAAATGGAAAAGAAGAAAACAATTGGAGTTTTAGCTTTGAGTCTATTTGCTGTTTTCGCGATTGCAGGATTGGTTGCAGCCCAAGGTTTTGGAGTTGGGAATTTCCAAAATGTAAATGCTGTCGACAGAATTGCTGTTGAACAAGCTGTTGAGAATGGTGACTATGAAGCATGGACTAGTTTGCATGAAGGTATGAATGGAAAAATGGCTGAGTTAATTAACGAAGATAATTTCCATTTGCTTACAGAAATGCATGAAGCTCGTGAAGCTGGAGATTTTGACAAAGTTAAAGAGATAAAAGAAGAACTCAGGTTTCCTGCTGGAATGGGCAACGGAAAAGCTTATGCAAATGGATTTAGACAAGGATTTAGAAATGGATTTCAAATGGGAAACCACGAAGGTTGCCGGATGGTTGAATAACTAAATCACTTAATTAAACTAACTGGATATTTTGTTTTTTATTTGCCAGTTAGTTATTTAAATAATGGAAAACTTGTAAGGAGGTAAAATGAACAGAATATTTTGGGGAATGGGACATGGAATTTTTGGAATGGGCTTTCCGGGATTGGGATTGCTTTTTCAATTAATAATAGTTGGAGCTGTAGTTTTTATTATTTATTGGATAATAACCCAAACAAAGGAAAAAGAAAGTCCCTTGGAGATTATTAAAAAAAGATATGCGGTCGGAGAAATCTCAAAAAAAGAATTTGAAGAATTAAAAGAAGAGTTAGCTTAATGGAAACCTCGCCAAAAAAACTTATTATTGCATTTGCTTTAGTTTTCTTACTTGGAGTTATGTTTGCTGTTGTTAATGGGTTTTATACTGAAGAAACAGATTCGCAGTTGCCGTTGATTGTTTATGCGATTGCTGTTGTTTCTCTAATTATTGGTGGTTTTATTGTTATCTTATTTCAGTGGAAGATTAATAAAATTCAGCTCAATAAAGTTTTGAAAGTTCTTCCTGAAGATGAGAGAAAGTTAATTTTTGCTTTGCTTGAAAATAATAACTCTCTTGAACAAAATAAATTAGTTGCCCTTACAGGGATAAATAAAGTTAAAATGTCAAGATTAGTTAAAGAACTTGAAAATAGGAAAGTAGTAAAGAAAACTAATTTGGGGAATACTAATTTAGTTGTGCTTGATATATAGAAGTTTTTCTTGTCTGAAAAATAATTCTTACATTCTTCTTAGATAATAAAAAAAAGAAAAAAAGAAAAAAATAAAAATCTTAAATTAGTTTCTTGCAAGTGAGAAAACATTCTTTATTGCAACAATTATTGTTGCTGGAACAAAGATTATAAGCAGAGCGCCTAGAACCCTTGATAAAGCTGGAATTATATCCACAGCACCTTGTCCTAAAGCACCTGCTAAGATAAGAACTGTTCCAGATATCATGAATGGTTGTGCTTCTTCATCTGTTACATTTAATAATCCTATAACAAGACCAGCAATTACAAGAATCAATACAATTAAAGGAGTTAAAGTTCCAAAAGCTCCAAGAATAATTGCTAAGCCAACACCAATCAAGAAAGTCCATGCTCCAAGCATATTTCCCTTTTTTATTTTTGTTTTAGCCATAACTACACCTCCTTTCAATTATAATTTAATATATTTAATTAAATAGCATATAAAAAACTTTCTAGTTTGGAAAAGAGCATATAATTTGCAAGAATCTTTAAAATACATATGGATTTTAGTTATTTATGAAATATGTAGAAAAAGAAAAAAGGTGTCTTGAATTTATTAAAGGAAAGCTAGAAAAAAAGTTGGGTAAGCTAATTGTTGGGAAAGTTAATGAAGATATTTTTGATTTTATTAATTGGAAAGGTTGGGTTAATGTTAATGATGTAAAGATTTATGATTTTTTAGCAAAATCTTTAGAAATTAAAAATTTAAAAAAAGATAAAGATGGTTTATATTACACTATTAAACTTCCTAAAAATAATGAAGTGAATGGAGATTTATGGTATGTTAATTTGGAAGATAATTATGTTGATTATTTTTTAGAAGAGTATGGGCAGAGTTATAAGGTTGTTTCATTAATTTGAAGAATTTATTAAACTCTTGAACGGCATAAATTTTTTCCAAGAGATTCAAAATATTTTTTTTCTTCATCAGAAAATTTGTTAGATAAATCTTTTTTTAAGAAATATATAGGAGAATTTGTCCTAGACATTTTTTTTGAAAAGATTATTGAATTTGTTTCAATAAGATAGTTAATTGCTTTGTTTATTTGGGGAGAATATGAACCAGCCATAACTTCAAAATTTTCTTCAATTATTTTAGAATTGTTTTTTTGTTCTTTTCTTATTAGAGAAACTAGTTGGGCTTCTAATGTGTCAAAATAAGTTCCTCTAGGATGTGAGGATAGTATCATTGCAACAATTCCTGTTTGATAGGGGATTTCTTCTTTTTCTTGGGTATTTTGATAATTCATAATGGGTATTGAACTTAGTTAGTTTATAAGGTTTCGGATTACTTAATTTTTTAGGTTAGAAATATTTATAAAAATAAAAATGGAGGTTGATTTATGGAACATGGACAAAAGAGTCGAAGTTTTAAAATAATTATAGTGATAAGTGCTATAGTTGGAGGAGCTTTAGGTTTTTTTTCAGGTATGAAATTTTCAGATAACAAAGATAATATCTATGGCTATTTTGATAAAACTTATTCAAATTTTTTTAGTGGAGATGATGAAAAAGACAATATTAAGTTAAATGAAAAAACAAAATCAAATGACAATAAAATTTATGATGGGCCATTAGATGCAATTGTTACACAAAAGTATGGCATTTTATACGGGACTTTTGACAAACCTTGTAGAGTTTATGGGTTTGAAAGTTTCGATGAAAATGAAAAATTTTTAGGGGTTTTGGAATGTTCAAATATTGATCCCTTTGATATTGACATGGCTGTAAATCTTAAATTAGATTATCGGGTTTTATGCAAAAAAAGAGAGCATGTAGAGGATGGAGAGCTTATCCATTCCAAAAAATTTTGGGCATATTCTATAAAAAAATATGAAGAAATCCAGGATGAAAAAATTGCTTCTGCAGGTGAGAAAGATATTTATTAGATATTATTTGTTAGGAAAATTAAACAACTTTGGAAGTAATGTGTTCGTAAGCTGAATGTGCTGCTGTGACGCCTTCACTAACTCCTGTGATTAATTGTTTGAATGATTTGTCTGTTACATCTCCGGCAGCGTAAACTCCTTCCATGCTTGTTTCAGAATTTTTATGATTAATGATTATCTCTCCTGCATTGTTTGTTTTAATCCCTAACTTTTTTGCTAAATCAGAAAGGATTGTGTGTCCTATTGCAACAAAAATTCCGTTGACTTTTAGTTCATTTGAATTTTTATATTTTTTATCTAAAATTATTGAGCTTACTAATTTGTCTCCTTTAACTTCTTTTATGTTTGAATTGTTTATTATTTCTATTTTTTTGTTTGCTTGAACTCTTTTGAGATTTATTGGTTCTGGGTGAATTTCTTCTCCTCGATAAATTATGTAAACTTTGCTTGCGTGCTCTGATAAAACTAAAGCATCTTTTACTGCAGAGTCAGAGCCACCGACTACAGCTACAATTTTGTTTTTAAAGAGCGGGCCATCGCAAAGAGCACAATATGAAACTCCTTTGTTTTCAAATTCTATACTTCCTTTAACTTCTTTTGGAAGTTTTTTCCATTTAGTTCCTGTTGCAAACAAAATTGTTTTTGAAATATATTCTTCTTTTTTTGTTTTAACTGAAAATAAGTTTTTTGACTTTTTTACTTCTTCGACATATTGTTCTTTTATTTCAACTAGTTCATATTGCCGAGCGTGTTCTTCTAATTTTTTTGCAAGTTCTGTTCCTGATAAGCTTATGAATCCAGGGTAATTTTCAACTAAGTGCGTTGTTGTGATTACTCCGCCGATTGGAAGTTCTGAACCGTGAGCATTTCCTAAAATTAGTGTTTTTAGTCCAAGGCGAGCGGAATACATACCTGCAGCTAATCCGACACCTCCTGCTCCAACAATTATCAAATCATAAATATTTTTTGTTGCCATTTTAATTAAGAGATATTGATGGTTTAAATATTTTCAGATTATCTTATAGATTTGTATCCGCCTTTGACGCCGTTTTTTGAAAAAACTTTTTGCCACAATTGCAGTTTTCTTGCTCTGAATGCTCCGGCACAAGACAATAGGTAATAATCCCACATTCTTTTGAATCTGTCGTCGTATTTTTTAGGATTTTGAGCTTTGAGCTTTAGCCAAGAGTTAGTAAAATTTTCGTGCCAGGTCATTAAAGTTTTATCGTAATCTGCTCCGAAATTATGTGAGTCTTCTTCAACTAAAATTCCTTCAGTTGCTTCTGCGATTTGTTGTTGAGATGGTAGTAGGGAATTTGGAAAAATATATTCTTTTATCCAAGGGTCGCATTTTTTTGAGCTTGTTTTTCTTCCAATTGTGTGGAGCAAAAATATGCCATTATCTTTTAATAATTCTGAAACTTTTTTCATATAGGTTCTGTGATTTTTAATCCCAACATGCTCAAACATTCCTAAAGAAACTATAGAATTAAATTTTTCTTTTCCTGTTTCATCTCTATAATCCTGAATTTTTATTGCAACAGTTAAATCTTTGTTTATTTCTTGTGTATATTTTACTTGTTCTTCTGAAATTGTTAGTCCTTTAACTTTTGCTTTATAATTTTTGCTTGCGTGCCTTGCGAAACTTCCAAAACCACAACCAATATCTAAAACAAAATCTCCTTCTTTTAATCCTATTTTTTTGCAGACTAAATCTAATTTTGCTGTTTGCGCTTCATCTAAGTTTTTTGCATCTTTCCAATAACCACAGGTATAAGTCATATTATTGTCCAACATTATCTCATAAAGTTCATTTCCCAAATCATAATGTTTTTTTCCAACTTCAAATGCTTTTGATTTTCTATGGCCGTGAGAAATATTAGAAAATAGTGAGGATAACTTTGAAGTTAATATATTTAAAAAAATATTTGGTGATTTTAATTCTTGTTCAAGGTTTGAGCTTAAGGTTTTGTAGAAAAATTGGTCTAAAGAACTAACATCCCAATCTCCATCCATATAACTTTCTCCTAGTCCTAAAGAACCCTTGCTGAAAATTTTTTTGTAAAAATCTGGATTATAAATTTGAATGTCGTGGGGTTTATTCCCATTTATTTCTATATCTGCTTTATTGAGAATTTGTGAAGCTTTTTGTTCTAAACTTTGAAAGCCCATGAATTTATTGTAATGCTTAGGTTTATAAGATTTTCCTTGTTTTTCAACAAATTTAAATAATGGTTTTGATTAGTTTTATTGAGGTGAATGATATTAAATGAGGTTTTTTATTGATAGTGCAAAGCTTTCTGAAATTGAGGAAGCATATTCATGGGGAATTATTGAAGGAGTTACTACAAATCCTTCGCTGATAAAAAAAGCTGTTGAATATGAAAATAAGAGGGGAAATAATGTTTTTTTGGAAAATTATATTAAGAAAATTTTGAAAGTTGCTAAGGGAACCCCTGTGAGTTTGGAAGTAACTTCGACAGATTACGAATCTATGGTTAGTGAGGCGAAAAATTTATTTAAAAAATTTAATTCTGTAGCGAAAAATGTTTATATAAAAATTCCTGTTAATCCGTCTTTATGTGATGATGATTCTTGTAAGCGAAAGGACTTTGATGGAATTAAAGCTATTAGAGAACTTTCAAAATTGAAAATTCCTGTTAATTGCACCTTGATTTTTAGTCCTGAACAGGCTTTGATGGCGGCAAAAGCAGGGGCTAAATTAGTTAGTCCTTTTGTCGGAAGAGAAGATGACTTTTTGAGAGAAAAGGCCCATATAAAATTTAATAAAAATGATTATTTCTCCGCTCTTGGGATTAAAGATAAAGGGAAAGATAAAAAAATTAATGATGAGGGAATTATTTCTGGAGTTGATTTAGTTAAGAAATGTGTTGATTTATTGCGAGCAGATAAAAAAATTAAAACAGAAGTTTTGGCAGCAAGCATTAGGAATAAACAACAATTAAGGGAAGTTGCAATTGCTGGCGCAGATATTGTCACTTTACCATTTGAAGTTTTGAAAGAAATTATAGTTCATCATAAAACTAGTGAGGGAATGAAAAATTTTGTAGGAGATGTTGTTGAAGAATATTCTAAACTTAGACGCGGGATAGAAAATAGGGTGGTAAAAAAATGAATTATGAAAAAACTATAAAAGGCTTTGAAAAAAAACACGATTTTAGGAAGACAAAAAGTTTAGGAGATATGATTAAATATTATGGTAAAGATGTTAAAGGAAGAGAAGAAATTGTTTACGAAGTTTTTATTAAGGTGTTTTCCCCTATTAATCTAGGTTTAACAGTTGTCAATAGTGGGAAAATTAATGGAAAATTTTATATGACCTCTGGACATATACATAAAAATAAAACTCCTGAGTTCTATGTTTTATTAGAAGGAGAGGGAATATTGATGACTAAAAAAAGAAATGATAAAAAAACAAAAATAATTAAAATGAAAAAGGGGAAAATTGAATTAATTGGCGAAGGTTATGCTCACCGATTGGTAAATAATGGAAGCAAAAAGCTTAAGGTACTGACGATTTATCATGAGGATTCAAAACCCGATTATAATGTTAAATTTGAAACTAAAATTAAAAAATGAAACAGATTAAAATTTTGCTTAAACCTGAAGATATAAAACCAAGTTTCCACAGTTGGAATGTAAAAGGTGTTTTAAATCCAGGGGGTGAAAGGATGCTTGATGGAAGAATTATGCTTTATGCGAGAGTTGCTGAAACAGTTAAAGAGAAATATAAAACTAAATATGTTTGTCCAAGATTTTCCTCTAAAAATGAAATAGCTTACGAAAAGTTAGGAAATAAAGATATCTTAAAGAAAGGGAATTCAAAGGAAATTTATTTGAAAGATGGATTATGTAGACTTCCAACGATTTCTCACTTAAGGAAAGTTATTCTCGATAAATCTGGAACGAAAATTGAAGAAATCTCGGATAAAATGGATTTTTTTGGCACAGAAGGAGAAGGAGAATATGGTATTGAAGATGCAAGAATTACCAAAATTGGAAATAAATATTATATGACTTATGTGGGTGTTTCAACTAATGAAGGTGTCTCAACGTACTTGGCATCTTCTGAAAATATGGAAAATTGGAATCGTTTAGGATTAATATTCAGAGAACAGAATAAAGACGTTGTTTTGTTTCCTGAAAAAATCGGAGGAAAATATGTAGCTTTAAATAGACCTGAAAGTAATTTCAATTTTGCAAAACCAGGCATATGGATTTCTTATTCTAAAGATTTAATTTATTGGGGTAAAGAAAGTAATCTTATTCGCCCGAGGGAAAATTCTTGGGAAGGAAATAGGATAGGTGGCGGTTGCCCTCCCATAAAAACAAGTAAAGGATGGTTGGTAATTTATCATGGAGTGAAGGATAAAGAAGAAGATGGAAGAGTTTATTCTGCCGGAGTTGTATTGCTTGATTTAAAAAATCCTGAGAAGATAATTGCTCGTTCATCAATCAAGGTTCCCTTAATAAAACCTATTTTAAATGAAGAAAAATATGGGTTTATTGATAATGTTGTTTTTCCCACAGCAGCTGTTTTAACTTTAGATAAGAAGAGTTTGTTAATTTATTCCGGTGGTGCTGATAGAGTTGTTTCTGTGAGAAAAATTAAAATTAAAGACATATTCAAACATTTAAAATTATGAGCATTGAAGAGCAGTTCACATTTATTGAAGTCAGTAACACTAAGGAAGTGGCAAAGCTCTCTGCTAAAATAGTTTTTAATAAAATTAAAGAAAATCCAAGAATTGTTCTTGGATTAGCAACAGGAAATACTATGATTCCTTTTTATAAAGAGTTGGTTAAATATTATCAAAAAGGACTTATTTCTTTTTCTAAGGTTATAACGTTTAATTTAGATGAGTATTATCCAATAAATCCCGAAGATAAATCAAGCTTTAGAAGTTTTATGAATAAAAATTTATTTGAAAGGATTGATATTAAACAACAAAATATTAATTTTTTGAATGGGAATGTTAAAGATTTTAAAAAAGAGTGCAGAAGATACGAGCGTAAAATAAAGAAAGTAGGAGGAATTGATTTGCAGATTTTGGAGCTGAAAATTCCGGACATTTTTATTACAAGAAGAACTATTTTGCTGATTCGGGAATAATTTCTTTTCTGATTGTTTTAGAAATATACTCCAAGTTTAAGGAAAGAGGCAAGAAATTTTCTGAAATGTTAAATGAATTTAAGAAATATCACAAAATTTCTGAGACAAGCTTTCGAGTTAAAAATTCTGATGAAGTAATTGAGAAAGTTGTTGAAAAATATGAAGTTCTTTCTAAAAAATATGACTATTCAGATGGAGTTAGTTTTTATTTTGATGATTGGTGGTTTAATCTTAGAAAGAGTAATACTGAACCTTTACTAAGATTAAACCTTGAAACTAAAAATCCTAAAAAAATGATTTTAAAAAAGCAGGAAGTTGTAAGGGTTATAAAAAAATATTCTAAATAAATTATTTTCTGCCAAAATCATCTTCTAATCTTTTAATATCTTTTTCATTGAATTTCCCAAAAGATATTTCGATAAATCTTGCTGGTTTTGATAATCCTAAAATCCTGTGTTTTACTTTTCTTGGGACGAAAACTTTTTCTCCTTTTTTTACTTTCCATGTCTTATTTCCAACAGTTACTTTTGCAGGATTGTCTAGAAAATGCCATAATTCATCTCTATTTTCATGAGTTTGAAGGGAATTTCTTTTTTTTGGATTAATTGTAAGAATTTTTAGGGAAGTTTTTTCATTTAATGTAAACTGTTCAAATTTACCCCATGGTCTTTTTTCCAATAAATAATTTGCCAGCCTCTTTTTCATAAATTGATTAAATTTATATAATATATAACCTTTTCGAATATAGATGTTGAGATGGTTTCATTAAAAAAAATAACAAAAAAAGGGAAGGCGATTTATCTTGCCTATGATCAGGGTTTGGAGCATGGACCTGAAAGCGATTTTAATGATGTTAATGTTAATCCTATTTATATTTTAGAAATTGCTATCAAAGGAAATTATAATGGCGTTATTTTTCATAAGGGAATTGCTGAAAAATATGATAAAGAAATAAAAAAAAGTAAAGTTCCTTTGATTGTTAAATTAAATGGTAAAACAAAACTTGTTAATGGTGAGCCAAAATCTGCGCAGATTTGCACTGTTAAAGAAGCTTTGAAACTTGGGGCTAGCGCAGTTGGATTTACAATTTATATTGGTAGCAAATATGAAGAAGAAATGATTGAAGAATTTTCTAAAATACAAGATGAAGCTCATAAAAGAAATATTCCGGTGGTTGTCTGGATTTACCCTCGTGGAGGAAAAGTAAAAAATGATGTTTCTCGAGAAAATATGGCTTATGCTGGAAGAGTTGGACTTGAAATTGGAGCAGATATTGTAAAGATGAAGTATGGTGGGAAAAAAGAAAATTTGAAATGGGCTGTTAAATCTGCAGATAGATGTAAGGTTGTTATTGCTGGCGGAAGTAAAAAAAACGAAAAAGATTTTCTTAAGGAAGTTAAAGAAGTAATGGAGTCGGGGGCTATTGGTTTAGCGGTTGGAAGAAATGTTTGGCAAAGCAAAGACCCTTTAGGTTTGACTAAAAAAATTAAAAAAATTGTTTTTGGAGGGAAAAAATAAAATGTTAAAAATAATAAATTTGAAAGCGTATCGGCAGGGAGCAAGTGTTGAAAGATTGGTTCATGCGATAGAAAGGACAGATGAAAAAGTGATTGTTTGCGTTCAGGCAACAGATATTTCTGAAGTTGTTAAAAATACAAAACTTAAAGTTTTTGCACAACATGTTGATAATTTAAAATCTGGAAGTCATACAGGTTATGTTCTTCCTGAAGCTGTCAGGTTACGAGGTGCGAGTGGGACTTTGTTAAATCATAGCGAGCATAAAATTTCTTTTAAAGAATTAAAATCTATGAAGAATATTTGTAAATGGCAGAGGTTAAAAACAGTTATTTGTGTTTCTTCGATAAAAGAAGCTAAAGAAGTTATGAAGTTAAATCCATGGGCAATTGCTTATGAAGAAGAAAAATTAATTTCAACAGGCAAGTCGATTACTGAATATAATTCTAAGGAAGTTAAGGAATTTGCGTCGCTGTTTAAAGATAGCAAGATAATTCCTTTATGCGGCGCAGGAATTTCGAGCAAGGATGATATTACAAAAGCAGAAGAGCTTGGTTGCAGAGGTGTTTTGATTGGGAGCGCTGTTGCGAAGTATGGCAGAATTGAAATTTTGCGGTGATGAAGTTTTAAGATAGAATCGCGGAATTATTGGAAAAGTAAGATTAAGGATATTTATTTTGGTGGAAGGTAGAAAACCTGTAATTATGAATTAATTTATCGCAATAATGTGCCCTTTTTTGGGACAGAAGTGTACACTATCTTTAAAGTGTACACTATCTTTATAATAACTCGGACGAAACTGGGCACTATATTTTTTAGTATTTTCAACACAATAATTCTTATAAACTTAGAATAAAATATTTATTTATGTCAAAAGATGATTATGAAACAGGACAAACACTCATAACTCCTCATATAGAAATTGGAGAAGGGGTAGAACCTTCTAGAAATAGTCTAGCGTATGTTAATGTAGATACTTTTAGAGGATGTCTTGGAGAATTGACTTTAGCTAGAAGTGAGCAAGGTCCACAACAACCTGAAAGTTCATTTTATAGTGTTTATGGAGTTGTTAGTCTTCCAGTAAGAAGCGTAGATGGAAGTTCTTATGTTAATATTGACGAACCACCAGTGTCAAGAACATTGATGGGCTATCTTGAAGAAAGCGTTTTAAGAGAGAAACTTCCTACTACTTACCAACTATTAAAAAGAAGTAAATAATAATAACTTTAGTCTGTATTTTTCCAACATATTCTTAGTATCTCAGACATTTTTCAAACCACCAATAAAATATAGTGGACACTTCTGTACGCTAAATTTATAAATTACTTTCTCTTGATTTTATTGTAAAAAAGAAGAGAATGAAATGAAAAAGAAAAATGAAGAGAAAAGCAAGAGAGGGATAAAGAGGCCGAAGGACGCTAATGATTTTAAGAGGATTTTGAGTGATAAGCATTTTCGTGTTACGATTTTTGGAAGTGCGAGGATAAAACGCGGGGATAAAAGGTATAAAGATATTCAGAGTTTAGCTAAGATGATTGGCGAGAGAGGAATTGATATTGTTACTGGAGGTGGTCCGGGAATTATGGAAGCCGCAAATAAAGGTCATAAAGAAGGGAATAAAAAAACAATTGCACATTCTATTGGGTTAGGAATAAAACTTCCCCATGAACAAAATTTTAATACATCAGTTTCTGTTAAAAAAGAATTTAATATATTTTCAAATCGTCTTGATAATTTTATGTTATTATCTAATGTTGTCGTGGTAGCACCTGGAGGTGTTGGTACAATGCTTGAATTATTTTATACTTGGCAATTAATGCAGGTTAATCATATTTGCCACATTCCAATAATTCTCTTGGGAGATATGTGGAAGGGACTTTTAAAATGGCTTAAAGAAGATCCTATGAAGAAAAAGTTTTTTGAGATAAAAGATTATGATATGCTTTATTATGCTAAAGATTACAAAGATGCAATAAATGTAATTGATAAAGCTCACGTCAAATTTATGAAAGGCGATGAAGAAGAGTGTTTAAATTATAAAAAATATCAATTTTAAAATGAATTTTGGAATAGAATTTTGGGCATTGACATTTGACTTTGTAGGAAAAGTTTTGATAGCGATTACCGCATTGCTTGCCCATAAGATATTAATAAAGGAGAAAACACTTGATAAAATTGTATTAAAAGAAATGAAGCTTGAATTGAGCGCGGGTTTTTTAGGCGTAATGTTTTTAATCATTGGATATCTATTACATTTGAAGGTGATTAATGGTTAGGATAATAATTGGTGCAGATCATGCAGGTGTTGAATTAAAAAAGGCAATAGTTTCTTATCTTGATAAAAAACATATTTATTATGAAGATATTGGAGGGTTTGATAAGGGTGCGAAAGATGATTATCCTGATTATGCTTTTAAGGTTGGGGAGAAAGTTGCAAGAGACCCTTCGGCTTCTGGAATTTTAATTTGTGGGAGTGGGACTGGAATGTGCATTGCGGCAAATAAAGTTAAAGGGGTGCGTGCTTCATTAGTTTATGATTCTTATACTGCAAAAAAAGCAAAAGAAGATAACAATGTAAATATTATTTGTTTAAGGGGGAAATCTTTTTCCCCTGAACTTGCTAAAAAACTTGTTAACATCTGGCTTGAAACCCCTTTTTCAGATGAGACGAGGCATAAAATACGTCTGTTAAAAATTAGCAAATATAAGAAAGGAAAAATCTAAAGATTTGTCACATTTTATAAACTTAACAATTATTTATTTATATGAAACAAGAAGTTAAAGTTATTCCAACGATTTATGCGCGAACAAAAAAAGAATTTGATGAGCGATTTAATAAAATTGTTCCTATAGCTGATGAGATACAGATTGATTTTATGGACAGAAAATTTGTTTTTGAGAAAAGTATAAAGCTTAGTGATGTTCCAAATTTAAGAAATTATGAAAATAAATTTGAAGCACATTTGATGGTTTCTAATCCTTTGAAATGGGTTAAGCGAGTTGCTAATAAGGGATTTCAAAAAGTTATTTTTCATTATAAGGCTATAATTGATGAAAAAGAAATTCTTCACATAATTAATGAAATTCATAAATTAGATATGGAAGCATTTATTGCAATTAATCCTGAAATTCGAGAAGATGAAATTTATTCTTTGCTTGATAATCTTGATGGTGTTTTAATTATGGGGGTTTCTCCTGGTAAGGAAAAACAGAAATTATTGCACAAAACATATTATAAAATTGCGAATCTTAGACAGGAAAATAAGAAAATTCCTATACAAGTAGATGGTGGAGTTAATCTTTATACTGCCCCACAACTTGTTGAAGAAGGCGCGACTATTTTGAATTCTGGAAGTTTTATTGCAAGAAGTAAACATTCTAAAGAAGTTTATGAGGATTTAGTTAAAGCAGCGAATAAATAAGATTTTAGATTAAACTTTCTCAATTTCTTTGAGAAATTCTTCAGAAATATCTAAATTTGTTAAAACAAAGGAGTCAGGAATTAAACGAATAATTTTTACAGGACAATTAGCCAAGATTATATTATCGTCTAAAAGTTTATCAAATGCCTGTCTTTTTTCTTCTCCGAAAAATAATAAAATTCCTGCTTGGGCTGTTTCAATTAATTTTCTTGTGGCAGTCATTCTTTCTTTTGGAGGTTTTGGAGAATTGTTAAAAGCTATGAAATAATCTTCTTCATTTTTTATTGTAAGCTTAGGAAATAAACCAGCTATATGTCCGTCTTCGCCAGCACTTAATAATACGATATCAAAACCTCCGCCTAATTCAATTAATTCATTTTCATATTGTTTTAATGGCTTATCATAATAAAAAGGGTGGACGTTTTCTTCAGATATTTTCCCATCTCCAACTATTTCTTTTATTAAAAAATCGTGGGCTATTTTATAATTGCTGTCTGGAGAATCTAATGGCGCCAAAATTTCATCAGTTAAAAAAATATGCACATCTTGCCAAGGAATATCTGCTTTTGTAAGCTTTTGAAAAATTCCTTTTACATTTTCTCCACCGCAAATCGCTAATATAGCAAATTCTTTTTTAGCCAAAGTTTCATAAATTTTATCTTTTATTATTTCAGCAGCGTCTTCTTCTAAGCTTTCTATGGAGTTTGTTAAGATTTGCATTTTATTATTTGACTAAATCTTTAACTGCTTCAACTATTGCTTCGTGATTTATTTTGTATTTTTTTAGAAGTTCTTTAGAATTGCCCGAATGGGGTATTTCTCTAACTGCTAAATGCTTGAATTTAAATTGGGAAGATTTATTTGAGTTGTTTAGTGCAGATAAAACTGACTCTCCAATTCCGCCTTCGGGATAGTGGTCTTCCACAGCGATAATTTTATTTCCGTGTGAGGAAATGAAAGAAGATAATTTTTTTTCATCAAGAGGTTTTATTGAATATAGGTCTATAATTGCTACATTTATTTTTTTATTTTTTAGTTCATGGTATGCTTTTATCGCTTCATGCAAAGTTATGCCTGCACCAATTACTGTTGTTTTGTCATTTTTTGAACTGAATAAAACTTTGAAGTCGCCTTTTTTGAAAGTTTCGTTGTTATTGTAAATTACAGGAGTTTTTGGGCGAGTTGTCCTAATGTAAGATATTCCTTTATTTTTAGTTGTTAATTTTGTTAGTTTTTCCGATGAAACAGCATCGCTTGGATAGAATATTGTTGAGTTGGGCAAAGAACGAAACATTGCTATATCTTCTAATCCCATTTGTGAAACTCCATCTTCTCCGATTGAAACTCCAGCATGGCTTCCTGAAAAAATAATATTTGCATCTGAAACAGCAGCCATTCTTATTTGGTCGTGAGCTCTTGTTAGGAAAGCAGAAAAAGTTGAGGCAAATGGTTTAAATCCTTTTTTAGATAAACCTAGTGCAACTCCTGCCATATTTTGTTCTGAAATAAATGTTTGGATAAACTGATTTTCAGATATTTTTTTAACTTCCTCTGAATGTGTGGAATTTCCAACATCTGCATCTAAAGAAATTATTTTTTCGTCTGAAACTGCTAAAGAGGCTAAAGCATTTCCAAATGCTTCCCTTGTTGCTATTTCATCTTCTAATTTGTAATTATTGTTAATTAATTTTGATAATTTTTTATTCTGTAACTTAATTTTTTCAGGCAATTTTATTTTTATATTTGGCATGTGGGAATGGGGCAATTCATCTAATGCTTGTCCTAGTTGTCTATGATTTAATGCTTTACCATGCCATCCGTTTTTTCCTTCGAGGAAACTGACACCTTTTCCTTTGATTGTTTTTGCAATTATGCATAATGGCTTTTTTGATTTGGAAGATTTTTCTAAAGCAGATAGGATTTGTTTTACATTATGTCCATCGATTACAATTGTTTCCCAGCCAAAAGAGTTTATTCTTTCTTTATAAGTTTTAAGATTATAGTCTAAAGCTGTTTCGCCTGTTTGCCCTAAGTTATTTACGTCAATTATTGCAATTAAATTATTTAGTTTGTAGTGTGAAGCAAATTGAAAAGCTTCCCAGTTTGAGCCTTCAGCTATTTCTCCGTCGCCGAGCAAGACAAAAGTTTTGAATTTTCTTTTTTGCAAGTTTCCTGCTAAAGCCATTCCTGCTCCGGCAGAAAGTCCTTGGCCGAGCGAGCCAGTTGCAACTTTAATCCAGGGAAGCGAGCGAGGCATTGGATGCCCTTCTAAAGAAGAACTTAATTTTCTTAGAGAATTTAAATTTTGATTATCCATATCTTTAGCTCTTGCTCGGAATAAAGCAGAATAAAGAATTGGCGAGGCATGTCCTTTGCTTAAAATAAATTCGTCGTTGTCTGGATTATCGGGATTTTTTATATCCCAATTCATTTCATTAAAAAATAATGTAGCTATAATTTCAGCGCAGGAAAAACAAGAAGTTATATGTCCGCTTCCTGCATGAGTTGTCATTATTGCTACATCTCGACGGAGAACATTTGCTATATCTTGAATTTTTTGTATTTTATTTAGGGGCATTTGAAACTCTTTTTTATTGACAAGATAAGTAAGGAGAGAGTATATAAAAAGTTTATTAAATAAAAAATCTATTCAATTTTATGTACATCGACATTCACGCGCACCTTGAAACATTCAAAAATCCAGGCGAGATAGTTGAACAAGCGAGGAAAAAAGGAGTTAGAATTATTGTTGCGCACGGAATAAATGCTTCTACAAATAGGAAAACACTTGAACTGGCTGAAAAATATGAAGAAGTTAGAGCAGCACTCGGCATTTATCCTGATGAAATTTTGAAGATGAAGGGTGAAGAGATTGAAAAAGAAATTCGTTTTATTGAAAAAAACAAAGATAATATTTTTTCCGTTGGAGAAATAGGGCTTGATGGAACTTATGAAAATATGGAAAGGCAGAAAAAATATTTTATTAAGCAGATTGAGCTGGCTTTGAAAATTGGGAAGCCAGTTATTGTTCATTCGCGAAAGGCAGAGGAAGAAGTTATTGAAATATTGGAAAAATATTATGCTGAAGGAAATAAAAAATTGAAAGTTATTATGCATTGTTTTTGCGGTAATAAAAAACTTGTTCAGAGAATAATTTCAAATGGTTGGTTTTTGAGCATTCCTGCAAATGTTAAATACAATCAACAATTTCAGGAAAATGTTTTGCTTTGTCCTGTCGAGCAATTATTTTGCGAAACAGATTCTCCTTACCTTCATCCAGATAAAAAATTTCCTAATATGCCTGAAAATGTTATTGAAAGCTATAAAAAAATTGCAGAGATTAAAGGTATAGGGATTGAGAAAGTTGAGAAGAGGGTTGAGAGGAATTTTAGAGAGTTAGAGTGAATAAATCAACTATAGGAAGTTTTATAATTAAATAAAGTTGAGAATTTTTATGGATAGAGAAGAATACCTTTCTAAATTGGAGCAAAATAATGGATATTGTGAATGCCCAGAACTTCAAGGTCTTTTATGAATTAAGAAGAGAATCTATTTTTTCTAGAGATATAGTGAAAGATTTTGCAGAAGAATCGGATTATGGAAGAGTAAGAGAAAGTGACTTGAGATTTTTTGAAGATTACCGCAATGCTATACTTGACTGGATGAACCATAAAGATTACGAGAGGTTGTTTAATTTTTAAAATGAAAATGAAGAAAGATAAAGCGACATTTGCAATGGGTTGCTTCTGGAATCCGC